>MDSY01097674.1_pt1 | contig 15688 bp, 12 predicted proteins | sample 811131 | NCBI WGS metagenome assembly MDSY01 (sample SAMN05326643, study PRJNA326480) | marine metagenome | isolation source: seawater | place: Atlantic Ocean: South West | collected 2010
GAAGAGCCTTTATTGTCACCAAGGTTAAAGTCTTCAATTTTGTTGATACCAGCCTGCTGTGCAGCATCGCGGTAAGCATCAAAAATTTCCCAAGATAAACGTTGTTGATCAACACGCCATTCGCCGCCTACGCCATGAAAATCATCAGTACCTGCATAATAATATTCAGACTTTTTAAAATACGGCAACACGTCGTCCCAGCCCCAGTCAGCATTACCCATGTCACGCCAGCCATCATAATCGTTGGCTTGGCCGCGCATGTAAATCATGCCGTTGATCGACGAGGAGCCCCCTAAAACACGTCCACGCGGGTAATTGATTGCTCTATTATTTAATCCTTTTTGTGGGCATGTTTTAAATCCCCAATCGGTACGTGGGTTACCCATGCAGTAAAGGTATCCAACAGGGATATGAATCCAGATGTAATTATCTTTGCCACCCGCTTCTAATAACAAAACTTTATTTTTTGGATTTTTGGATAGGCGATTTGCAAGAACACAGCCTGCTGATCCGGCGCCTACGATAATAAAATCGTAGTGTGAGTTATCTGTGTTCATGTTGGCACCTATCTAATGCTTATTAGCGTTTTTTGGGTGTTATGTGTTGATGTTAGGATGTTTCTAATCTTCGTTAAAAGCAGCTGGGTAAACTTATCTGTGATCTATGTTTGTATAGGTCGATGTTCGGTGAGTAACCAGTCAATAAAGTGTTGCTTTGCAGGCAGCCTGTCCTTAGCATTGATCTCTACTAGGAAATAACCCCACTCCGAAGTTAGGCTGAATGAGCGCAAAGCTGTGAGCATACCAGTATCAACCAGATCGTCCACTAAATCCCCCCATCCTAAGCCCACACCTTGGCCAGCAATCGCAGCCTGAACGAGTAGGGTGTAATTGTTAAAAGTGAGCACTGGGTCACTGGGTTTCACTTGGCTGCGCCGCTGCTTGAAAAAACCACGCCAATCCAGCCAACCTTGGCCAGCATAGTCTCCCAAGTTCAACAACGGTAGGGCCGCCAACTTTTTATGACTTTTAATAGCGCCATATTGTTCTAATAATGCGGGGCTACAAACTGGGAACACATCTCCAATACACAAAAGATGAGACGGTAGGGTGCTGGGATTACTCTTAGCAAATACGATAGATACGTCTATATCTTGGTTGCTGGGGTCTAGTTGAGCTTGAGAAGTCACAATTCGTACCTCAACGTCTGGATGGAGATCACAAAATTGGGGCAACCTTGGCAATAACCAAAACGCGGCAAATGCGAAATCAGATGCAACATTAATATACCGACGGCAACGAGTTTTTTGCAGCTTTTGTAGGCAATCGGCCATCTGTTGAAAGCCTGATGCAACAGCTTCATATAGCTGCTGCCCACTATGAGTTAGAGCCACTCCACGGTAGATGCGTGTGAATAACTGAAGCTCAAGTTGGCGCTCTAAGCCGCGCATTTGCTGGCTTACTGCTGATTGAGTTGAACCAAGTTCTTGGGCCGCCGAAGTAAAGTTCAAATGGCGGGCTGCCACTTCAAAGACCAGTAAACTTTGCGCTGAGGTGATTGCTTTTTTTAATAACATTAGTTCATCTAATAGTTGCCATTAATTTTGAACCAGTTTACACACATATTTGTACTGTCAAAATAGTTGCTATGCATACGCTTTAAACCGACTAACATTACTTGAGTATTAACCTAAATGAAGATTGAACGCGTAACCCCTGCAATTGGTGCAGAAATATCTGATATTTGCCTCAACAACTTAACCCCACAAGACTTTGGTGAGATTTATCATGCGCTGATTGAACACAAGGTTATTTTCTTTAGAGATCAGGATATTACACCAGAAGCGCACTTAGCCTTTGCCATTAGCTTTGGTGAGCCGGAACCTCCTCATCCAATCTATCCGAGCATTGAGGGTTATGAAAACATTGTTCTACTTAAAAGTGGTGCTGGTAGTAAGCCAGACACTAACGATTGGCACAAAGATATGACCTTTAAAGCTAATCCACCATTCACAAGCATATTGCATGCCATTGAAGTACCCGATGTAGGTGGTGATACCTTATGGTCAAATACCAATGCCGCCTATGCAGCACTGCCAACAGTATGGCAAGACTACTTAGCAGGCATGGAAGCTATGCACGATATAGGCACTTTCCGGAATGACCTGTATAACAAAGGGGGCATTGAAGCGGTGAATGATGGCCTTAAAAATACCGGTTCTGCGGTCCATAAAATTGTTGATACCCACCCTATAAGTGGCCTCAAGTACCTTAATATTAATCAGTCGTTTACGCGCCATATTATGGGTGAAATTCAGGGGGAAAGTGACCGAATACTGCAGTACCTTTACCAACACATGGCCAAACCAGAATTTCAGGTGCGCTTACGCTGGCGCAATAATACTATTGCCATGTGGGATAACCGCATCACCCACCACTATGCTGTTTGTGACTACTTACCTAAAGTACGACACATGCAACGAATTACGGTTTTGCACGACAAGCGCGAGCCAGCCTTAAAGTAGGTTGGCATAGTGTCTGTTAAAGGGCACAATAGCGGCCTCTTGAACTTACCTAGGTTGTGCCCCAATGCAGTTATTTGCCCACCGCGGTGCTAGTGATTTAGCACCAGAAAACTCTATGGCGGCGTTTGAGCTAGCATTGATTCAACAATGTGATGGTATTGAGTTGGATGTGCGCCTGATGTCGGGTCAGGTGGTAGTGTAGATCGTACTACCAACGGATCTGGTTTAGTTGACCAACTAAGCTCAACGCAATGGCGGCAGTTAGATGTGGGTAATGGTGAAGTGCCGCCAAGCTTGCGCCAGGTGTTAGAACGAGTGTCAGGTTGCTGCGAAGTTAATATAGAACTCAAGTCGGCTGATGTAGTAGGTCAGGTCGCTGCCGAAATAGCTTATGCCATACATCACTTTGCATTTAAGCTTCCACAATTATGCGTTTCAGCTTTTGACCATCGTTTATTAATGGCTCTAAAAGACATCATTCCTCACCTTAATATTGCACCACTTATTTCATCATGCCCTGTGGCACTATCTCAGTTGGCTTACGACATGGGTGCTTGTGCTTTACATAGCCACACAGAAACCACTGATGCACAGCTAGTAAATGACGCTCATGAGAGTGGTATGGCCATTAGAGTATTCACAGTAAAACAGGCTGATGATCTGCTGCGTTTAAAGCAAATTGGGGTTGATGCTGTGTTTGTAAATGACGTAACTTGGGCCAGAAAAGTGCTTACTTCTGCTTAAGTTTGTTATGACTCCACCAAATAACCACTAGCAATAAGCCTAAAAAAGGCAAGCTCATTAAATTAATTATTTTCCAGCTAGTAGCACTTAGCAGCCATCCAGCAGAAAGTGATGCTAAAGCTTGAAAACCAAATACCATGAAGTCGTTAAATCCTTGGGCGCGGTACTTTTCTGATTCTTTGTAACAAGTGATTAATAAAGCTGTTCCACTTACGAATAAGAAATTCCAACCTACCCCTAGCATTACCAAACTGAACCAGTAGCCTGCAAATGTTTGGCTGATTTGCCCAATAATAATACATACGATGAGGGCCACGATTCCAGCCACCATTATGGTACGGTGTCCAAACTTACGAATTATTTTTCCTACAAATAATGAAGGCAAAAACATGCCAACGATATGCCACTGAATAACAACACCGGTATCATGCAAACTATGGCCATCCATAACGTGCATACTAACTGGCGTGGCTGTCATTATAAAACTCATTAGGGCATAAGACACTGCAGCTGCCATCACAGCCAACACAAAATCAGGTTGTTGCAGAAGTGTTTTAACACTGTGGCCTTTACCTTGATCTAGGTCCAGGCTCTTCTTCGGAGCACGCAAGCCGGCCAGGATGAACGCAGGCATCAGTACCATCAGTGATAAAGCAATGTAAGAACCTATAAAGGCATAGTCTGGAATTAGATCGCGGGCATAGTTGGCAACGTTTGGACCTAAAAAGGCCCCTGCAATACCTGCCAACAATATAGCTGAAATGGCCTGCGGTGCTACTTCAGAGTTTACGCTTTCAGCTGTAGCAAAACGATATTGCTGCACAAAGGCCATGCTCACGCCCAAGCTTAAACTGGCCAAACAATACAGTAAAAAGTGGCTTTGCCAAATAGCTAATGCGCCAAGCAGGGCAGAACACGAAGCGAGAATTGACGCTCCTACAAAGCCTACCCGGCGGCCCCAGCGGCTCATTATCATGGCAGCAGGAATGGTGCCAGATGCAGTGCCTACGATCATAGCAGCTACTGGTAGTGTAGCAAATACGATAGATGGTGCTAATAATGCACCCACGATACCGCCCAGAAATATGGTTACATTTGCGCCAGTAAAAGCAAAAATTTGCGCCAAGCATAGCAGCCAAACGTTGCGGGTAAAGGATAAAAATGGCATATGAATTAAGCTTATTGTTTCAAGGGCGCCTATGTTAACTGATCTAACTAGTTGGAACTAGTAAGTAATTATCTTAGCCATTTATCCTAACTAAGCTTGCGAGGATTATTTGGTCGTGGTAGTTTTAAACGTATGTTTTAAACAGATAATCATCAGCCAGAAATAACCATGACTAGTTCTACTATTGATCGTATTTTAGATGCCGCAGAAGCTGAGTTTGCAGCCCATGGCTTTGTAGAAACGTCCCTTCGAACCATCACTACCAAAGCTAAAGTTAATCTAGCTGCCGTGAATTATCACTTTGGTTCAAAAAAAGGCTTAATTCAAGCGGTCACAGATCGCTTTTTAGGCCCGCTAACTCACCTACTTCAAGTACAGTTGAGTGCTTATGAAAAATCTACTAATAAAAGTGATGATAATGAGCAAGAATTACGGGTTTTATTGGGTGTTTTGGCACGGTCTTGTCAGCAGGTTGCGCAGCAAAACCACCATAGCTTGGCAGTGTTTGCCCGTTTGATCAATACGGCTTACAGCCAGTCCCAAGGCCATCTTCGTAAGCACCTTAACCATCAATACGGGGCGTCATTTTTGTACTTTATGAAACTGCTGCGTAAGCACATGCCAGTAATGACCAATGAACAGTTTTTTTGGCGGTTTCATTATCTTTTGGGCATATTGGTTTTTTCCCTTTCTAGCAGTGAAGCTCTTTTGGCAATTTGTGAACGAGAATATGCGAGTAACCGAAGTTTAGATCAAATTATGGCGGACATATTACCGGTTATGGCAAGCGCAGCCCAAGCCCCCATTTTAGGAGATTTTTAATGTACACGATGGACCAGTTATTAGGAAATGTAGGCATAGACTCTACGCAATCAATATTGCTGAGTAAAGTATTCCTATTGGTACTGTGTGTCCTAATATTTAATTTTTTAGTGCGCAAAATATTTGCACGTTTAGCTGTACAGCTTCAAAACACTGAAAATGAATGGGATGACGCTCTACTTGATGCTGCTCGTAAGCCGCTAGCCTGGGGTGTTTGGGTTGTGGGTATAGCGTGGGTTATTGGTGTTGTTAGCCACGCCTTTGATGCAGACACGTTAAGTTTTGTAGAAAGTTTACGTGATACTTTGCTCATTTTTGTGGTGTCTTGGTTTCTGATACGATTAGTGAGCGTGGTAGTAGCTATGTTGGCTCGCCCAGGTAAGCGTCGGGACGCATGGGACAAAACCACGGTAGAAGCCATTGGTAAACTGTTTAAGGCGGCTGTCATAATCACCACTATTTTGGCCTTGATGCAACATTTTGGTTTTTCTATTTCAGGAGTGTTGGCTTTTGGCGGGGTAGGTGGAATCGCTATTAGTTTTGCAGCCAAAGATTTATTGTCTAATTTCTTTGGTGGTTTGATGATCTATATGGATCGCCAGTTTTCTGTTGGCGATTGGATTCGCTCACCTGATAAGGAAATTGAAGGTACTGTGGAATATATTGGGTGGCGCATTACTCGCATCCGCACCTTTGATATGCGCCCACTTTACGTACCTAACGCAACCTTTACTAGTATTTCGGTAGAAAACCCATCACGCATGCATAACCGACGATTTTACGAAACCTTTGGCCTACGATATAAAGACCAAGATAAAGTACAAGCCATTACGGTGGCTGTGAAACAAATGTTACTTAATCATGGTGCCATAGATACAGGACAAACACTGATGGTAAACGTTAATACCTTTAATGCCCACAGTGTTGATTTTTTCGTCTATACCTTTACTAAAACTACTGTGTGGGTTGAATTTCATGAGATTAAGCAAGAATTGCTGGGTTTAATTGGTGACATAGTAGCGCAACATGGGGCAGATTTTGCTTTTCCTACTCAGACTATTCAGCTGATGCCCCAGCAGGTAACAGATGCTAGCACTTCATCAATCAACAGCGCCCAATGATTAAGCAGCACTATATTTTTGGTTATGGCAGTCTAATTAGCAGTTCTAGTCGTCGTATTACGGGTATTGCTGGTGCTTCTTTGGCGGTGAGGGTAAGCGGCCTAGAGCGCACTTGGGTAGGTTGGAAGGGCACTAATATGCGCGCTGTTGCGGCTAGACCAATGTCAGGTGCAAGTTGTAATGGTGTGCTATTTGAGGTGCCAGATTCTGAGTTAGATAAGTTTGATGAGCGAGAGACCCATTATGTAAGGACTCAACTTGATTTATCACAGATAAATTATTTACACGGCCATCAAGCCTTAGCTGCAAATAGCAAAGTATGGGTATATTTATACAACCACCACAACCAAGGTTTACACACAGCGCCGATTGTACAGTCCTACCTTGACGTGATTCTGTTGGGATGCCAAGAGGTCGACTCCACATTTGCACAAGAATTTATTGAACATACTCTTAATTGGAATTTTTGGCATGATGATCGCCTGCAACCTGTTTACCCGCGTGCTCAATCACATTCAGAAGCTGTGCAGCTAGATCAGCTATTGGCTCAATTATTGCCTCAAGCTTTTACTCAACGGTGTTTGGCGCCGTAAGGTCTATCAACACAGGTTCATTGATTATCCCTGATGCTGGTGTTGCATCTAAATCTATTGCTAGATCTACTTCTACACCCACCTCTAAAATAGGCTCTGCGGGTGTGTACGGAATTACTTTTACCAACAACACTAGTTTAGGATGATCAAGATAGTGTAATTCATTACTGCGCATCTTACGCCTCTGGATGAGGCTGTAGCGAGTTTCTACAATAGGCACCAAGCTTTGCCCAGCGCTTAATAGGCTTTGTTTGGCGCGCTGGCTGCTAGCACTTTTGATGCTTGGAAATTGGTTTAAATGCAATTCGCTATGCACATGTAAGAATCTTCCCTTACTGAATCCTAAACTACCCTCGAGTTGCTGATGCCCACCCCAAGCATAACCGCCGTTAATATCGATCCAGTTGATGGCTTTGTTACTGGTAAGGACTTGGCGCCAGCTAAGGTGTGATAGCACTTTATAATCGTCATTATTTTCTAACATACGGGCCTCAGTGTTGAGGATGCGAAGGTCTGTTGGTAAGTTTATAAACTCAACATTTTCTAATTGGTTGCGATTATTAATTTCAGGGTTAAATTGAGTCAGGGCTTCACCACGTTGCCATGAGATGGCGCTTGGCTGAAACGGGAAGGTTTCTGCTAAGAACTTATTGTCTGCTCGTTGAGCCACAATGATTTCTATTTGATACCAAATTTCATCATTATCGTCAGCAGCCGACACCAACACTGGCTGCATCAATAACAAAACCATAAAAAATCGAGTTAAAAGGTGCCAAGGTGACAGGCGTTTTGGTGCCAAATATATAGATAGCATGCTTAACTCAGTAGTTTAATTAGGTCTTCCATTCGTTGGAAGCGTGTTTCGATGTGTTCCATGGCTAAAGTAAACCTTAACTTAGTGCCGCCTTCAAGCTTAAAGTTGCGCGGTTGTGTCTGCACTAGTTTCACTAAAACCATGGGGTCTATGTTGGTATTTTTGCCAAATTCCATGCGGCCATTGGCTGCCGAAGCTTCAATTCGGGTAACCCCAATAGCCTGCGCTTTTAACTTTAGACGATTTTGGCGGAAAAGGTTCTTTATCTGAGCGGGAAGCAGCCCAAAGCGGTCGATCATTTCCACTTGCAACTCTTTTAATGCAGCATCATGTTCGGCGTTGGCAATGCGTTGATACATTACTAAGCGATTATGCACATCGGGTAAGTAGGTTTCTGGGATAAGTGCTGGCAGGTGTAAATTAACTTCCGTGCCCCGCTTAAGAGGTTGGTCTAAATTGGGTGTTTCACCATTTTTCATCGCTTCAACGGTTTGGTTGAGCATTTCCATATACAAACTAAAACCAATGCCTTGCATCTGACCACTTTGCTCTTCACCCAATAATTCACCGGCACCACGTATTTCCAAATCGTGGCTTGCCAAGGTAAAGCCTGCTCCAAGATCAGCAGTGGCTTCAATAGCTTCAAGACGTTTGATGGCATCTTTGCTTAACAGTTTAGAGTGCGGCGTCATTAAATAGGCATAGGCTTGGTGATGAGAACGCCCTACGCGGCCACGTAACTGGTGCAGTTGAGCTAAACCAAACTTGTCGGCCCGTTCTATGATAATAGTATTGGCTGTAGGGATGTCGATGCCGGTCTCAATAATAGTCGAGCACACTAGGACATTGGTACGTTTATGGTAAAAGTCTCCCATTACCTGCTCTAGCTTGCGTTCGCGCATTTGCCCATGAGCCACACTCACCCGTGCCTCAGGCACTAATTCGCGCAATTTATCAGCACTGTTTTCTATGGTTTTTACTTCATTGTGTAAATAATAAACTTGGCCGCCACGTAGCAGTTCTCGTAATATTGCTTCTTTGACAATTTTTTTGTCGTCTTGCCGCACGAACGTCTTGATCGAAATTCGCCTAGCTGGAGGTGTGGCGATTATGGAGAGATCGCGCATACCGGCCATGGCCATATTCAATGTTCTAGGAATAGGGGTGGCTGTGAGGGTTAAAATATCCACTTCAGAGCGTAGCTTTTTGAATGACTCTTTTTGCTGTACCCCAAAACGGTGCTCTTCATCAATAATAAGTAACCCTAAACGTTTAAAATTAAGCTTACCTTGTAATATTTTATGGGTGCCTACCAAAATATCTAGCGTGCCGTCTTCGGCTTGAGCCATGGTTTTAGATTGTTCAGAAGCAGATTGGAAACGTGACATTACCGCAACATTTACTGGCCAATTAGCAAAACGGTCTCTTAGGGTTTCATGGTGCTGCTGCGCCAGCAATGTAGTGGGCACTAATAATGCCACTTGCTTGCCACCATTAACCGCCATAAATGCTGCCCGCATTGCTACCTCAGTTTTACCAAAGCCTACGTCGCCACAAACAAGCCTGTCCATGGGTTGGTCGGCCATCATATCGCTCAGCACGGCTTTAATGCTTTGTTCTTGGTCTGGTGTTTCTTCATAAGGAAACGCATCACAAAAAGCTTGATAACTTTCGTCTGGCTTAGGGAATGCGTGACCATCCCTAGCTTCCCTTAAGGCATAGATGTGTAGTAATTCAGCAGCAGTATCTTTAATTTTCTCTGCTGCTTTGCGTTTTGCTTTAGACCACTGTTCGCCACCCAGTTTATGCAACGGTGCGTTTTCACCACCTGAATAACGGGACAGTAATTCAATGCCAGATACGGGAACATATAAGGTTGCTTCGTTAGCATAGAGCAATACTAAAAACTCAGCGTCTTGGCCATCTATAGTTAGACTTTGCAAACCATTATAACGGCCCACACCATGGTCTTGATGCACAACAGCGTTGCCAATGGCTAGTTCCGCTAGATCATGAATGGCAGTGTTGGGGTTTTCTGTGGCTTTATCTCGACGACGTCGCTGTAGTACTTTTTGGCCAAATAGTTGGGCTTCACAGACCACGATAACCTTGTGCTCTGGTAAGTTGATCCCTTGTTCTAAAGGCGCAACACAAATAGCAAAGCGAGGCCTTCTGTTAATGAAGTCAGGCCAATTTTCTACTTCTTCCGGAGCACTAGGCAATGCTGTAAATAGATCGAGCAAGGCTTCTTTTCTGCCAGCTGATTCGGCACAAATCAATAAATTTTGCTGTTGGTTCTGTAATAAAGTTTCTAAAGCCATGAGTGGCTTAGCAAGTTGGTTGTTAATAGCCACTTGTGGGTTTTGGGCGCCACCCAAATTATATAAACCTTTTTTGTCATCAGGCGCCACCATTGCACCTTCTTGTAGATCGACAACGGGAAAGTTTTTAAGGCCTGAAAACATCTCGTCAGTAAACAAAAATAGTTGTTTAGGCGACAGTAATGGACGTTCTATATCGTGACCATAGTCTTCGTAACGAGATTCTATATCAAGCCAAAAGTGTATTGCTTGAGCTTCAATGTCACCTTGTTTTACCACCAGCGCAGAGCTTGGGAGGTAGTCTAGTAAGGTAGACATAGTGTTGAAAAATAGTGGTATGTAATATTCTATGCCAGCAGGTGCAAAGCCTTGGCTTACGTCTTGGTAGACCGGACAGGCTTTTGGGTCTAAATCAAATTGGCTAGTAAAGCTCTGCCTAAAGTGGCTAATGGCGGCATCGGTTAATGGGAATTCACGGGCTGGCAAAAGATTAAATTCGTTAATCAAAGCGGTAGTGCGCTGACTATCAGCATCAAAATAACGCAGGCTATCAATTTCGTCGTCAAATAATTCGATTCGAAGTGGAGCGTGGCTACCCATAGGATAAAGATCAATTAAACCGCCACGCAAGGCATACTCGCCTGCTTGAGATACGGTTTCTGTGAGTAGATAGCCTACTTGATCTAAACGTTGGCGAAATTGAGTTTGAGGTAATTGTTGTCCAGTAGTTAAGGTAAAGCTGTTGCCTGCCAAATAGTTCATTGGAGGTAGGCGATGTAAAAGAGTAGCTACAGGAACAATCACTACACCTTTACTGAGATGAGTGATTTGGTTAAGAGTGCTAATGCGCTCTGACACAATGTCTGGATGAGCAGAGAAACTATCATATGGCAGTATTTCCCAGTCGGGTAGCATTAGGCAATCAAGCCCAGTATTAGCTAAGAAAAAGCTAATTTCTGCACTTAGTTTAAGGGCAGCATCGGTATCCTTTACTAAAGCTAATACTGGTCCTTGGTGGGCTAACGCAGTTTCGGCGATGGCCAGCGCAGAAGCTGCGCCGTGGGTCTGTCCCCAGGTTAATTTATGGCCTATTTTTGATGGTAAAAACGTGGTTTCCAATAACACAGGTAAGGGGTTCCTTTATGGCGGCTAGCAGCTAGGTGACGTAAAGCCAGTTATTGTAGTTCTATATGGTTATGGTTGCACCATTTGTGGCGCTTTAGTTAGTGCTGGACAGGTAATAATATTTACCACATTAATGTTGGCGATAGGCTAAAGTAAGTTTGCCAAATTTAGCTATTTCCACGATAATACACCCTCATTAAAGTTTAAATACCCGAACCGCAACCAAACCGTTTTTATACGGTGTATAAAGGGACTCACTGTGAGCCAAGAACAAGTGTTTTCAGACTGGAAAGAACGAGAAGCGTTAGCCGAAGCCATGATCCCCCTGATCGGCAAAGTCTATCGTGAAAGTAACGTCGAGGTGTCTGTATTCGGCCGTACCGTTATCAATCGTTCGGTCATTAGTATTCTTAAAGCTCACCGTGCGGCGCGCATGTTAGAGCACACCACACTATCGGTCCATGAAACCTTCCCAGTAATTGAGGTGTTGCAAGGCCTTGAGCTTTCAAACGTCCATGTAGACATTGGTAAGTTGGCTATCGGTTTTCGTGACCATGGTGCGGGCCAGAGCTTACAAGCTTACATTGCTGCAGCTTTAGTTGGAGTGGTAAATAAAGTCAGTGCTAAAACGCAGGCAGACGTTGTGCTTTATGGCTTTGGTCGGATTGGTCGTTTGTTGGCGCGGCTGTTGATAGATAAAACCGGTGGTGGCCAAAGCTTACGCTTACGGGCGATTGTAGTGCGTAAAGGTGGTGATAACGATCTGGTTAAGCGGGCTAGTTTATTACGTCGTGATTCTGTACATGGTACTTTTCAAGGTACAATTACTGTAGATGAAGAGCAAAATGCGTTGATTGCTAACGGCAACGTTATCAAAGTGATTTACTCAGATTCACCTGATTCAATCGATTACACCAACTACGGCATTAGTAATGCTGTAGTCATTGATAATACGGGTAAGTGGCGTGACGAAGACGGTTTATCGTTGCACTTGCGTGCTAATGGCGTTTCTAAAGTGATGCTAACTGCACCGGGTAAGGGTATTAAGAACATTGTTATGGGTGTTAACCAGAAAGACATTGAAGATACAGATACGATTTTGTCTGCGGCTTCTTGTACTACCAACGCCATCACGCCAATACTAAAAGCGTTGAATGACAAGTACGGCGTTGCTAATGGCCACGTTGAAACTGTGCATGCTTACACTAATGATCAAAACTTGATCGACAACTACCATAAAGGTGATCGCCGTGGTCGTGCGGCTGGCCTTAACATGGTTATTACAGAAACAGGCGCTGCAAAAGCTGTGCCTAAGGCGTTACCTGAACTAGAAGGTAAGTTAACGGGTAACGCTATTCGTGTGCCTACCCCAAACGTTTCCATGGCTATTCTTAACCTTAATTTAGAAACAGAAGTTGAGCGTGATGAGCTAAATGACTATTTGCGTCATATGGCGTTGCACTCAGATCTGCAAAAGCAAATTGATTACACTGATTCTCCAGAAGCCGTTTCTAGTGACTTTGTGGGTTCACGAGCAGCTGGCGTGGTTGATGGTTTGGCAACCGTTGCTACAGGTAAAAAGGACTGTGTGGTTTACGTTTGGTATGACAACGAGTTCGGTTATTCTTGCCAGGTGATTCGCATGTTGCAGCACGTTACTAAAACAGCATTGCCAGCGTTTCCGCTTGAAGACTAGCTTACGCAGGTTAGTCTGCTCTTTGGCATGACGTAATTTAATAAAAGGCTGCCTTAGGGGGGCTTTTTTGTTATAAGGCTAGAAAAATTGTGTAAATTTTCGTACAATAGGGCGGCTTTTTTTATGGGTATTAGTTACGCGAGGTTTTTGCTTCGCGGTAATCACTAAAACCAACCAATAACTTTCAATTGGGTATGACTTATGATCAAGATCAGACGCGGTCTGGATCTGCCATTGTCTGGCGCACCGCAGCAAAGCATCGAAGATGCAGCAGTGGTAAGCCAAGTGGCTGTGATCGGTGCTGACTATGTAGGCATGAAGCCTACTATGGCAGTCAGAGAGGGAGATCGAGTAAAACTCGGCCAAGTGTTGTTTTCTGATAAGAAAACCACGGGTGTTCACTTTACAGCGCCTGCCGCTGGTGTGGTAAATTCAATTAACCGTGGCGCACAACGTGTGTTGCAATCTGTTGTAATTGATATTGACGGTGATGATGCTATTGAATTCGCAACATGTGCTGCCAGTGATTTGGCCAGCCTAACGGCAGAGCAAGTGGCAGAAAACCTACAGGCATCTGGGTTATGGGCGGCTTTACGCACGCGTCCATTCAGCAAGGTACCGGCTATTGATAGCAGGCCTCGCTCTATCTTTGTTACAGCTATCGATACTCACCCTCTGGCTGCAAATCCTGCGCCTATCATCGCCGCTCAGCAAGATGCTTTTGCACAAGGTTTGGAGTTGCTGACCAAGCTAACTGATGGGCAGGTATTTATTTGTTCTGCTGCCGAGACACAAGTGCCCCAAGTTACAGGTACTCAGGTCGAGCGTTTTGAAGGTGTTCACCCAGCGGGTCTTGCGTCTACACATATCCATATGTTGGACCCTGTGAGTGCCACCAAAACAGTTTGGACTGTGGGTTACCAAGATGTGATCGCGTTTGGTCAGCTATTTGCTACGGGTAAATTGCCTACGGAGCGGATTGTTGCCTTGTCAGGTCCAATGGTTATTAAACCACGTTTGGTGCGAACGCGTTTGGGTGCTTCTACCACACAGTCATTGGATGGTGAAACAGCGCAGGGGGAATTTGAAAACCGTGTAATCTCTGGTTCTGTTTTAGGTGGTAGTACAGCCTTTGGTGCGATGGCGTTCTTGGGTCGCTATAACAACCAAATTACTGTGCTTCAAGAAGGTAAAAAGCGTGAATTTATGGGATGGTTATCAACAGGTAGTAAAAAGCACTCAATGCAGAATATTTTCCTATCATCTATGAACCGGAGCAGAGAGGTAGCCCTCAATACCTCTACCAACGGCTCGCAACGGTCCATGGTACCGATAGGTGCATTTGAACGTTTGATGCCGTTGGACATCCTGCCCACTCAGCTACTACGTAGTTTGGTAGTGGGTGATATTGTTAATGCACAAGAATTAGGTTGTTTAGAACTTGAAGAAGCTGACCTAGCTCTGATGACGTATGCCTGTGCTGGCAAATATGAGTACGGCGCTATCTTGCGCAACGTGTTAACTCGTATTGAGAAGGAGTGCTAAAAATGAGTTTACGTAGCATGTTGGATTCTATAGAGCCACAATTCCATAAGGGTGGTCGGTTCCAAAAGTTTTATGCTTTGTATGAAGCAGTCGATACCATTTTTTACACCCCAGGTTATGTCACTAAAAGTGGCTCACACGTGCGTGATGGTATCGATCTTAAAAGGATGATGATTACTGTATGGCTGTGTACTTTCCCAGCCATATTCTTTGGTATGTATAATTTGGGTTACCAAGCTAATACTGCTATGGATTCAATGGGCATTGTTCAAGCTGATGGTTGGCGTGGTGGTTTTGTTGCTGCTATTGCTGGTTTCGATTCAGTAAGTGTATGGGATAATATGATGCTGGGGGCCTCTTATTGGTTACCAGTGTATATGGTTGTGTTTTTAGTGGGTGGTTTTTGGGAAGTATTATTTGCCTCTGTCCGTGGTCACGAAGTAAACGAAGGTTTTTTTGTTACTTCCATATTGTTTGCTTTAATCCTGCCACCAGACATTCCACTGTGGCAAGCGGCTCTAGGTATTACCTTTGGTATCGTTGTAGGTAAGGAAGTGTTTGGTGGTACAGGCATGAATTTCTTGAACCCCGCCCTCACTGGTCGTGCGTTCTTGTACTTTGCCTACCCAGCACAAATGTCGGGTGATGCTGTATGGACTGCCGTTGATGGGTTCTCTGGTGCAACTGCACTAGGCTTAGCTAATGCAGGTGGTGTTGCCGCTATTGCAGACGCAGGTATTACCTGGGCAGACGCCTTTATCGGTAATATTCAGGGTTCGGTAGGCGAAGTGTCTACTTTGGCTATTTTTGCAGGAGGAGCAGTGCTTCTTTGGACTCGTATTGCTGCTTGGCGCATTGTTGCTGGTGTAATGGTAGGCATGGTAGCAATGAGCTCGCTGCTTAACCTCATTGGTTCTGATACTAACCCGCTATTTGCTTTGCCATTTTATTGGCATTTGGTATTGGGTGGCTTTGCCTTTGGTATGATATTTATGGCTACAGACCCAGTGTCTTCGTCCATGACTCACACTGGTAAGTGGTACTTTGGTATATTGATAGGCATCATGGTGGTGTTGATTCGTGTACTTAATCCTGCCTTCCCTGAAGGTATCATGTTGGCGATTTTGTTTGCTAATTTGTTTGCGCCTTTGATTGACTACTATGTCACCGAAGCAAACATTAAGCGGAGGGTAGCACGTAATGTCTAATGCAAAA
>MDSY01097811.1_pt1 | contig 15685 bp, 14 predicted proteins | sample 811131 | NCBI WGS metagenome assembly MDSY01 (sample SAMN05326643, study PRJNA326480) | marine metagenome | isolation source: seawater | place: Atlantic Ocean: South West | collected 2010
CCCGAGAACAAGTTCCACTTCTTCTTCTTCTTCTTCTTCTTCTTCTTCATTATCATCATCATCATCATCATCAAAGAGTTGTTGTTTGTTGAAGCGAAGAAGAAATCCTACTCTTTTACCACCGAGCCGGGTTTCTTTCGCCTGTCGCGCTGCGAAGAACAGCGATGAAAATCCATTCGCGGCGTTGCAGAGCATGAGGAGTCACCTGGCAGATAAACCAGAGCTCGCGGTGAAGAAGGAAGAAAAAAGAACGAGCACGAATATCGACGAGTTTGCATACGAAGACGAAAACAATACTAAAAAAGAGCTGACGAAGAAGAAAGCGACGCCGCCATCGCCATCGAAGAATGGTAAAGGCGTGCGCATAAAAGTAGAAAGGCGAAAGAATAAAGTCGTTACAGTCGTGTCTGGTTTAGTAAGCCCAACGAAAGAGCTGGTGACGAAACTGAAAAAGGTTTTGGGCGCGGGCGCTTCCCTCGACGCGGATACGAAGGCGTGTATTTTCCAGGGCACGCACGCCAACGCTCTCGAGGATATGATTAAAGCGATGGGGTATAAAGACGTGAAAATAGTCAAGTAGAAAATGTATATTTAGTATTTGGTAGTTCGTTAAAATAGTTTCTAAAGTAGATAGTGTAGATGTAGTTTTGTAGGAACGAATGTAAGGAGAGCAGGCTCTTTCTTTGTGTGCCTCCTCCTTTCCTCTCGTTTTTTTGTTTTTCCACTTCGAGAAAGAGATATAATCGTCATAAAAGAGAGAGTGAGGAACCGAACAATGGCTCGTACCAAACAAACTGCTCGTAAATCCACCGGTGGCAAAGCCCCGAGAAAACAACTCGCGACTAAAGCCGCGCGCAAATCCGCGCCGACGACTGGCGGTGTCAAGAAACCGCACAGATATAGACCGGGTACCGTTGCGTTGAGAGAGATTCGGTGAGTGGGATGATGAGGGATCTTGCGTTTTTAGCGCCATTTTTGGTCAATTTTGGCGGTGTTTTTCCTCGAGGAAACGATTCTCGTTTTCTCTATCGGGCGAGGCGTAAACGCGCCGTGATCTCGCACGCGCGGTCATTCTTGCGCGCTGACGCATTTTATCTGCGCGACTGTCAGATGCTTTCGTTTGTATTCTAGTCGCATCTGCGGAAACATCAAATCAAGAAAAAAATGCGCGGTGCCTTGCTCGAGGGAGGAGGTGGCCCAATTCTCTCTTCTCTCTCTCTCTTTTTCTTCCTCTTTTCTGACCTTCCTTCTTCCTCTTCTTCTTCTTCTTCCTCTTCTAAAAATATAAAACAGAAAATACCAAAAATCGACCGAACTCTTAATCCGCAAGTTGCCGTTCCAACGCTTGGTCAGAGAAATCGCCCAAGACTTCAAGACTGACTTGCGATTCCAATCGCACGCCGTCTTGGCGTTGCAAGAGGCGTCCGAAGCGTACTTGACTGGCTTGTTTGAAGACACCAACTTGTGCGCCATTCACGCCAAGCGGGTCACCATCATGCCGAAAGATATTCAATTGGCGAGAAGAATCAGAGGCGAACGCGCGTAAACCCGTGAACGTGCGTCCTCTTCTCTCCTCGGGCTTTACCGTGCTCCTCGTGGGTTGCGTGAAAACGCGCCCCAGAGGAGGACAAGAGAAAAAGAAGAGAGCTCTATTTTTTTAAACCAATATCATAAACTTTGTAAATGTAAAAAATATCTGAATAATCAATCAAATCTCAATCCTACTATGTGTTACTACTGTAGTATAAATATTACACTCCTAATGTCGTCAATTTGATGTAAGCTTCGACGAAATCTTTGTTAAACGCTCCAGCGTCTTCGGCGTACTTATTAATCCACTTTTTATTTTCTTCGTCCTCAGCCAAGTATCGGTCCGATAACAAACCGATGTGTTCGTTCATCTCCAACTCGTCTTTGGTTAAGTTTGGTAAGTTCCACGGATCCTTTTTTAACGTCACGAAATACTCGTTGTCGAAAGTGTACGGGTCACCGAATCCTTTTTGTCCTATCGTGTGTGCTCCAGAAAGCGCAATCATTTCCTGGGAGGATAACCCGTACAAGTTTTGGAAATGTTCTCGCATCTCTTTTCCTCGAAGCGTCTCGACTGGCATGCGGTTTTCTGGATCCGCAGAGGAAGCGTCTCTACGTCCAAGCGGGATGGATTCTAAGAACTTTGGGCCACCAGTGAGTTCGATTGCGTAAGCTCCTGCGCAAGCGATGCAATCCGCTAACGATACTCCGCCGGTGTCGTCGCCGAAACCTCTCGCTTTCATCTCCTCGTACACCTCTTTTATCGGGTTCAGTCCTCGCTTCAAACCAAAACTTTCTGGACGTCCTAATTCGTACAAAACGCTCCCATTCATTCCACCATCGTTCGACGCTTTATTAAACGTTCCCGCGTCGTGAAATGCAACTCTCAACACCGCCGGACACTTTGTTTTTTGTATTTTACTCTCGAGCACTTGGCGTAAATTTTTTCGTACTTCTTCTTCGTTTTGTATTGTTATTGTTGCTGCGTGGGCGGCGATTTTTGACGACGGTAAAGGATACCGAGCAATCGCCGCTACACAGAGAGAAAACAACGAAGTGGACGAGACTAAAAATGCTCGTCTGTTGCTATGAGTTTTAGTTGTCGTCGACGTTGTCCTTTCGTTCTCGTCGTTACGCTGTGTCGAAGAAGACGCAACAACATCAACAGCAGCAGCAACTTTCGTTGTCGTCGATGACGATGACGACGAGGCAAAGGCCGGTTCACTTTTTCTCCTCCGAGTTTTCTTGTGTTGAGACGAGCAGCATCGCTCACAAATCCGCGCTCTCGCATCCAACACTGACGATGATGATATCGTCATCGTAATTGTTCTCGCACCTGTCGTCGTCTAATAAATCGTCGGTTGTTTTGCGCGCCGCACAAAAAGTGAAGAAGAAGTAAATTCATATCTAAAGAAGAAAAGTGCCTTGTCAGAATAAAATACACGCACGCTGCGCGCATATATTTACCGGGAGGTAGTTTTCGACGATTCACACACAATGAGCGCAGAGAAGCTTAAGAAATTTGAGGCGAGCGAGAAGAAGTATTACGAGAAGGAGCGCGGCCTCGATGATACGGCCGAGGAGATACTCGTGAGCTCGCCGCAGTCTTCGCCGTCTTCGTTTTCGTTTCCTCCTCTCTTTTCGTTCTCGACGACGAGCGGGAAAAGAGAAGACCGAGAACAAGAACAAGACTCGCGAGAGGGACAACTCACTCCTGCGATGGGAGTATCTACGCCTTCTTTAACGAAATCGCTCGCGTTTACTTCTCCGCCTTATTTGAGAATAAGTTCGGCTGGAGGAGGAGGAAGCGGAGAAGAAGAACGGTTTTCGCCTCTTATCGAGACGTTTTTCGAAGTGTTATCCCCGCGCGCTTGGATGAAGAAAAACAAAGAGAAAGAACGACAACGTCGACGACACCGTACGCGAATACTTCCAGGTATTTTGAACAACTGTAAAGTGGTAGCGGTGAATATTTGTTTTGCATTTCCAGTATCGGTTATGGCGTTGTTGTTCTCCTCAGCGGTGGTCCCGATTATTTCGGCGCACGCCGCTTTAACTGCCATTCTTTTTCTTTCGTTATCAGTTGCGTTCGAGATGCTTGAAATCTTGATTCAATCTCTTCACTCGATGAGTGATGTCCAGCCGTATTATCGCGAAGTGTCAGAATTAGCGTTAAAGTCATCAATGAAGGAGGTAAAGTCGTACAAGCGACGCGTCCCATTGCTCTTCTCGACTGAAAAAGACAACGACAACGACAGCGAAGAAGAAGAAGAAACGAAGCGAGAACAAGAAGGCTCTTCACAAACAGCACCGTGAGCGGAATAGGCGTTGACTTTATATACTACTTGATATACCTCTTTCTTCTACATCGCTAAATTCTATTTTTGTTTTTGTCGTATTCAGATACCGCGTAAAAACTACTTCTTCTTCTTCTTCTTCTAATGCGTCAATTTGCTTTTTATTCTTGTTGCTTCGTTTTACCATTGTATGGGTCCTAGGCCTTTCGCACGAACAGCGCTCAAATCTAACTTTTGATCCAACTCCTCGTCCACATCTCCAACTAGCGCTACGTTATCTCCTCTTACTACATATAAACCGAGCGGTGCCATCTCCACGCCGTTCTCCATGGAATAGACCCTCTCGTGACAGTTTTCAACTATAAGATTTGTTTGTTGATCGAAGCCACGCAAGTGACCGACAATATGCCGGCCATCGTTCGTTATGATGGAGATGACGGAGTTCAGGAACGGTTTGAGCATGGACGACATGTTTTACTTCAACCCGTCGCGTTGTTTGGGTGCGAGTCCGCGCTCCCTCACAAAACAAAATTAAAAGAAAGACACGTTCTTTTTGTTGTTCTCGATTGAAAGAAAGAAGAAACTCTTCTCCGATCTCGCCGTTTCCAAGAAAGAGGAGAAAGAAATTTTGACACCCTAATAACCCAGCCTCTCCGTAGTCAACCACACACAGAAAAAGCGGCGGATTACGGCGAATATCCTCACCTTTGGTCGCGATAAACGTTGTGGAAAACGCGGATTTGGATCCCGAACCGTTTTTTCTATTCAACTCTTCGTCGAAACTAAACTTTTTACGTTCGCGTCACGTCTCAATAGTCGCAAAAGTCTTCGAAATTTTGAGTCCGAAGAAGAGCCGTGCCGGCGTCGCTTGAAAAGAGCTTCCCACAATTGAACTGCATAAATTTTCATTCCGCGCGGGATAGGACGCACTTAAGATCGTCCAGTGACAATGGTTTCTTGTTGTTAGTAAAGAAGAACGCACGGGGAATCATTTTACACGAAAAGAATTAGATTTAAATCGATTTGATAGAAGAATAAGCGGTCAAGAAGATTGCTTCGGAGGAGAGAATTCTTAGAGCACTCGGAAAAGAAGAAGGCAGAGGGGCCGCTTTTGAACAAGTTTGAATTCAATAAAAAAAGGACTTTTAAGAAGGAGAGAGTGAGAGAGAGAGCTTTGTGCGCACACGTGCTTGGAGCAAAATGAACGGCGAGGGTGAAGGAGTCGAACGGCAGCACAAAAGTTCTGAAGAGGAAGAACTCGCGCGGCCGTCGTCGCCGATAGGAAGGGCCGAAGAAATTGGTGGTGGAGCTGAGGGTTCCTCACCCAAAAGTGAAACTCAACCACAAGAATTGGAGCGAGGAGGAGAAACTGCTACTGATCCGCCGCCGCCAACGCCGCCGCCGATTGTTACCGACCAACAAGTGCTAGAGAATGACGACCCAGGGGAGAAAGAAGAAGAAGAGACGAAGTTCGTGGAGTGGGATCCAACCGGGAGGTTCGGTCGGACGACGCAGTTGTTTGGGCGAGGGACGTACAAGAATGTGTATAAAGCGTTTGACGAAGAAGAAGGCATGGACGTCGCGTGGAATCAAGTTAAAGTTTCTGGTTTACCGCCAGAAGAGAAGCAACGGCTCATGCACGAAGTTGAGATTCTCAAGAAGCTCGATCATAAGAACATCTTGAAATTCTATCACAGCTGGAACGTCATGGAGAAGGGCGAAATGTCCGTGAATTTCATCACGGAAGCGTGCGAAGGCACTTTGAATAAATACGCGGCAAAGTTTAAGACCAACCTCGACATGCGTGCCGTCAAGTCATGGTCTCGCCAAATTTTGAGAGGATTGGAGTATTTACACTTGCACGATCCCCCCATCGTGCACAGAGACTTGAAGTGCGATAACATTTTCGTCAACGGTAACGCTGGCGAGATTAAAATTGGCGATTTAGGTCTCGCAGCTATGCTCAATCATCAAAGAACGCATTCTGTCATCGGAACGCCCGAATTCATGGCTCCTGAACTCTATGAGGAAGATTACGATGAACGCGTAGATATCTACTCCTTTGGGATGTGTTTGATTGAGTTGGTCACCTTCACGTGTCCGTACTCCGAGTGCAAAAACCCGGCGCAGATTTATAAAAGAGTTTCGCAGGGCATTTTGCCCGATGCTCTCGAAGCGGTCAAGGAAAAAGGCGACGCGATTTATAATTTCATTTTGAAGTGCATTGCACCAAAAGAAGAGCGTTGGACTGCTTCTGAACTGCTCGCGGATCCGTTCTTGGAGAAGAAACAGTCGCGTCCACGCAACTTACCGCGCGCGGTCGTTGAAGAAGAACCCGCAGCGCCGAGACCTCAGGTCGCGGAAGAGGAATCGTCAGAAACGAGCAGGTCTAGTTTTGACACGCTTACGAATCCTCCACCTGTACTGACGAGCAGCGATGCTGTCGCTGTTGCGGGTAGCGAAACGAAGGGGAAAGGTTTGTATCCCATACAAGAGGCATCGAAAGAACTTCCGGCAACGCCCGGCGGACGATTCTATCGCGTCGTTTCCAACACCGAAGGATCTTCCGACCTACCCGCTGGTCCTTTCGAACAACGCGAGCGTGGTGCTTCGTTGAACATTCGCGTCAAAGGTTTGTTGATGGACAATAATACTTTACGTTTGCGCTTGCGTATTACGGATCAGTCTTCCGGTCAGACGAGAACTGTAGAATTTCCATTCAGCACGAATACAGATTCTGCGCAGAACGTCGCGAAGGAGATGGTCGAAGAGTTACAACTCTCTGAATCCGACGTGAATACTATCGAACGCGAGATAAATAAGGAGGTGAAGTATTTGTCCGAGGAGAGGCCGAACTTGGAATCTGGCGAACAACACTCCTCTCGAGACTCGTTTGAAGAGATGCGATCTACGAACGGTTTCGGCGACGGAGGTTCGAGTGAACAACTCGCTAGCGGTGCTGACTCTACCACTGGGTTGACCAGAGTGGATAGTGCGAGGTCGGTCGAATCGCAAGATCGCGAGAGCCTCCATCATCACAGCGCGGGAGGATCGCCGGAGGAGATGCACGAGCGAGAAAGATCTCCGCAAAAATCTCCCATCGTCGTTTCCGCAGAGTTGCGACAAGATCCATTTGTCAGATCAGCGTCACCGTCGATCGTCGTTGGTAGATCAAAGACGCAAGAGGACGCTTCGTCCGTTCAGCAATTAGGCTTGGACGTGCAGAGCATGTCGCTCGCTTCTGATGAACGCATAGAAAGATCTCACTCTGCGGGACCGGGATTGGCTCAACAGCAATTCAAAGCACGCGAACCCTCTCATCAGTATCCAGGTGATCAGAGAGGAAATGATTCGAGCGCGAGTGCATCGAAGTTGAGTTCTCCGTTAGCTTCTCCGCCGGTTGGTGCTATAAATAATTCGAATTACCCACAACAAATTCCGGCGGACGTGCTTTCTAGCGGTGGTATTTCTTTACCACCAAAACATCCTCAGTCTCAACAGCAAGCGATGAAACAGCAGCAGCAACAACAACAACAACAACAACAACAAGGCTACGACGCGTCGGCAGCGGCGTATCCGAGTCGATCAGAGACTCCGGTTCTTGCCGCACTAGAGGATGGTGAGTTAGAGTACGATGATGAAATGGAGCTTCAAGTTTTAGAGGAGTTAGAAAAAATGCAGCAGCAAGAAGAGGCGGAAATGCGGCACAGGCACGCGACCGAGCGCCAGAGTAAAGTTCGCGCTTTTCACAAAAGGCGTTTAGAGCGTTCGTTCTCAAGATTAGGAACCAATCATCAATCAGATGGCAATCTCCCGCAACTGGCCACCGTGCAGCAACAGCAACAATACACGCAGCAAGTGCAGCAGTCTCAAATGACTCAGACCGCGCACTCTTCAGCTTCGTTATCGACCTTGTATCAGCCGGTGCAATCACAGCAACATCAACAGCAGCAGCAACAACAACAACAACTACAACAACAACAACAACAATACGCTCAACAGCATTTCTCTGCCGGGATGGAAAGTGCCAAGCCGCCTCTCGCACCCTCTCAGGGTTACAGCTCTGATCAACCATTGGTTAACGGTCATTTGCAAAGTGCAGCTGCTGCGTCGAATACGTACGGAAGTGATATTGGAACCTCTTCGATTGGAACGATGTCTCGCGAGTCGTCCAAGGCGTCTATGAGTTCTGACAACCGCGACGAAGCTGGCGACATTGGAAAGGTACAGTTGACGGGAGAGCAGTTGAAGGAGGCGAAAGAGAAAAAGAAACGCGCCGCGTTGGAAAAAATGAATGCGTTGACGGGGAGTTGCTTAACGGGATTAGATGTTAGAAAGAATAGCGATAAGAGTTCTCAACTAGCCTTGAAGGACGAAGCGAAACTGATGGAGAAGATGCAAAAGGCTGCAGACTCGGTTTCGCTGAGCGGCGAGAGTTGAGAACACTTATAACAGATATAAAAATTGTAAACAAAGCAAAGCGTACATGCATAAATATGAATCGAAACAACAGGAATTATTTTAATACGCAAATATTACTGGTATACTAATGGTTTTACAAATTTTTTACTATATTTTGCTGTTGCTTACCAACATCTCGACGATTTTATCCCACCGCGTTCTCTAACTTCAAGGACATGAGCGCTTCGACTTCGGCGGCGAATTCGAGAGGCAACTCTTGAAATACTTCTGAGCAAAAGCCAGAAATGATCACACCAACCGCAGATTCGAGATCAATACCGCGCTGTTGAAAGTAAAACAACTGATCTTCACCAATTTTGGAAGTAGACGCTTCATGCTCGACTCTAGAGGAAGGATCCTTGACTTGGATGTATGGGTACGTATTCGCGCCGGCATCGTCCCCAATCAACATAGAGTCGCATTGTGAATAGTTTCTCGAGCCGGTCGCGTTGGGGCCAACAGAGACTAGACCTCGATACACGTTTTTGGACTTTCCAGCAGAAATACCTTTCGAAACAATTCTAGATCTCGTATTCTTACCGACATGTATCATTTTCGATCCCGTGTCAGCCTGCTGCTTGTTATTCGTCAACGCGACGGAGTAAAACTCCCCCTTGCTATTATCTCCAGCGAGTACGACGGATGGATATTTCCACGTAATGGAAGAACCGGTTTCAACTTGTGTCCAAGAAATTTTCGAGTTATCACCTTTACACAAGCCGCGTTTCGTGACAAAGTTATAGATACCTCCTTTTCCGTTTTCGTCGCCAGCGTACCAATTTTGAACGGTGGAGTACTTTACTTCGGCGTTTTTCCCCGCGTGAATTTCTACAACCGCAGCGTGAAGCTGGTTTTCGTCGTATGCTGGAGCAGTGCAACCTTCGAGATACGAAACGTATGAATCGTCTTCCGCTACGATCAAAGTTCTTTCAAATTGTCCGGAGGACTCGGCGTTGATGCGAAAGTACGTAGACAACTCCATCGGCGAGATTACACCCTTGGGGATGTAGCAGAAAGATCCGTCTGAAAAAACAGCGGCATTCAACGCCGAAAAGTAGTTATCGCCCACCGGGACAACAGAACCGAGATATTTCTTTATGAGCTCTGGGTACTCCTTGATGGCCTCGGATATCGAACAAAAGATAACGCCGGCTTTCAACAAGTCCGCTCTAAATGTCGTCGCGACAGAAACGGAATCAAAAACGGCATCTACGGCAACGTTTGTCATTCTTTTCTGTTCGTTCAAAGGTATTCCCAGCTTATCGAACGTTTTCAACAGTTCTGGATCGACTTCATCTAAAGATTCTTTCTTCTCTAATACTTTTGGTGCCGAATAATAGGACACGGCCTGGTAATCAATCTCCGGGTATTTGTTATCCGACCAGTCCGGCTCTTCCATCGTGAGCCATTTTCGGTACGCTTTCAAGCGAAATTCCAACATCCACTCCGGTTCATTCTTCTTCGAGCTGATTAATCGAACGGTATCTTCGGATAGACCTTTAGGAATCGTCAAGGTTTCGATGTCCGTGGTGAAGCCCCATTTGTACGGTTTATTGAGCATATCCTGAATCTTCTCCCCTTCCGTTTTCTTCTCCACGGCGACGTTCAAAGTTTTCGAGGAATCTTTCTCCGGTACCGTCGCCTCGTTTTGCTCGCTCGAAGAACTTTCGTTGATCACCGCCCGCGTCGTCGTCGTCGTCGTCTTGTAATTCTTTTCTGAAAGACGGCGATGACGACGACGACGTGTCTCAATTCCTTTCGAAGACGACGAGGCAATTCTCGTCTTTGAAGAAAACGACGTTCTCGTCTTTCCAGTCGCGGACGATGACATCATCGAATGAAGACATGCGGTGCTCATCGCGTGTGTGTGTGTGTCTGTCTGTCTGTCTGTGTTGAACTCTGTTTAGGTACGCGTTTTTAGAACAGTAGTAAAAAGAGTCGCGAGAGAGAGAGAGAGAGAAAATTATTGTGAAGGAGAGAGGGAACGAGAGGAGGTAAGATTTTGGGACGAGAAGACCTGCTTGCTTTTGCTGGTGCTGATTTTTGTGGTCCAGGAGTCAACTCTCTCTCTCCTTCAAAAAATTAATTCTCTTCCGCCGCGATATAGAAAGCTTCAAACCTGCGCGTGCGTGCTTCATCGAAGAGAAGAAGAAGAACAGAAACATGACTGGAAAAGGAGGAGATGCGATTCGATCTCCGCGGTGGTTATCCATCGAGGATCGCTCGTTGCAAGAGATTTACGAGTCCGTGAGAGAGTTGCTTTTGGAAACTTTGAACGAGGACGAAGGGTGGAAAGGTTTGACGCGCGATGACATCTCGGTCGAACCGCTTTCCGGAGGGATAACGAACAAGATGTTCAAGTGTGAACCGCCAAAACCACTGACACCGGTGATTACCAGAGTGTATGGATCGTCCACGGATAAATTCGTCTCGAGAACGGACGAGAGCGAGATGGCGTTGGCGCTAAATAAGAGCAATTTTGGCGCGAAAGTAAGAGCGGTGTTTCAAAACGGCTGGGTGGAAGATTTCATAGAGAGTTCCTCTTTAGTTCCGTTAGATATGAAGAAGACAGAGATTTTGACAACCGTAGCTGGAATTATCAAACGATTCCACGAATTAGACATGCCACACAGAATCGCTCGGCCGCAAGCGATAGCGGAAACAGCAACGACATCGTCGCCGTACGGAGAAGGCGCTGCAGCAAACGTCGCCGGCGAGTTTTGGGAAACCATAGAGGTCTGGTACTCCATGGCGTTGGAGGTATCTTTTCCGGAAAATCCAGAGAAACAGAAACTATTAGACGCGCTGTGTGTCCCTCAGTTGAAGGAAAAGATCAAAAGGGTTAGAAAGATGTGCGATGCGACAAACTCGCCGACGGTGTTTTGTCACAACGATATTCACGCGGGAAATTTTCTCGTCGAGGAACCGTCCAAGAAATTGATTTTGATTGACTTTGAGTACAGCGCGCATGGACCGAGAGGATTCGATTTGGCAAACTTTTTTTGCGAATTTGCCGGATTTGAGTGCGATTATTCGCTCTTGCCAGATAAGACGACGCGAGAGGTTTTTTATGAAATATATTTATCAGCCGGCGATACGGTCGAACAATTGGAGAAAGAAGTGGAGGTGTTTTACATCGCGACGCACTTGTTCTGGGGGATTTGGAGCGTTTTACAATCAAAGTTTTCGCCGATAGAATTTGACTTTTTAGACTACGCTAGGATGCGTTTGAGGCAAGGCGCCGTGTTGCTCGGGGAAAACGCAGATTCAATGTCGCCTTCGAAACCGGACTCTCCTTTGGAAACGCCAAAGTCACCGAACGCGCCTTCCTCGTGGGGTACTGTAAACGAAGCGCACTTCACGAAGTCGCCTCGACATTCGTTGGATAAGAGTAATACTAGGTAATCTTAGGCAAGTGAGTTATAAAATATGAGTGCGTACGTACTGCTTTCTTTCGATTTATTTTTTAGCAACATTTTTATGATTGTGTGCAAACTTTTAACTCGATTGAGCGAACGCGACGCCCTTCTCTATGCTCGCTCGTAACTCGGGAATAGCATTCTTTACCATTTGTTCCTCAAACAATGTCATTGCGCCCAATCCTAAAACTTTCTCGACTCCGTTAACGCCTAATTTGACTTTACTAGCGAAGAACGGCAGTTCCGGGATAACATTTGACGAGACGTAAGCGCATTCTATCACGTTCGATTCTCCAGCCAAACCCTTCAGGCATGATGTTGCCATATTCTCGGCAGCTAGTGCCATACTTAATGTCGCAGATCCAGCGCCGGCTTTTGCATCCACGACTTCGGTACCGGCGTTTTGAATGCGCGTCGTTAAGTTTTGCAACTCGCTACCTTCAAAAGGCTTCGATAACTTTGGCGTCATTTGCGAAAGTAAAGGAATAATTGTCTCGCCGGCGTGGCCACCGATAACAGGCACAGTTACGTCCGATACTGATTTTCTCAAGTGCTGTAATTCGTCTTTTCGTAAGCCGTACACGAAAGTCTCTGCTCGCACGACGTCAAGTTTCGTGACGCCTAAAACTTTTCGAGGATCGAACGCGTTGTATTTCTTCAGCACTTCCACCGCGATGGGAACCGTTGAATTTACTGGGTTCGAAATAATGTTCAAAATTGCGTTGGGACAATATTTCGCAACCCCAACGGTTAAGTCTCTCACGATCCCGGCGTTGATTTTGAACAAATCGTCTCTGGTCATGCCTGGTTTTCTTGGGATACCCGCCGGAATGATGACCAAGTCGCATCCGACTAAAGCGTCTCTTAATTGGTCTGGTCCTGCGTACCCAGTCACTTCAGATTCAGTATTGATGTGTGATAAATCTACAGCCACTCCTGGCGTGATTGGCGCGATATCATACAATCGCAAGGCTTTTATTCGAGGCGACTGTTTCAACAGCAACGAAAGCGTTTGCCCAATACCCCCGGCAGCTCCTAAGACGGCAACCGTAAACTTCTCTTTGTTTTTCCAAAACAGAGCATCGTTACGTTCTATGATGGCATGCGTTGTCGGTACTCTTGCTTCTGATGACGTAGTCAACGACGACGAAGATGGTGGTGGCAGTTCTGATTCTCTCGCGCGCACATCTTGAAAGTGTTGTCGTCGGCGCGCCTGCGAATTTTGTTTTGACGATGAGAGAAGAGAAGAGAAGAGAGAGTTCGTTAGACGACGCGACGAGAGAATTTAGTCCTAAGGAAGGAAGGAAGAAAACAAAAAGAGAAGGAAAGATAGAGGAATTCAACGCACCGAGGATGTCATCGACGAAGGAATGAGTTGCTCGGAGAGCGAGTGAACGCGTCTTCTCGCGCGAGACGATGAGGATGGGTCCATTTTTCTTCTTTTCAGTCCAAACAAAGTGTGGATTCGCGTCAAATTTCGTCAAAAATAAGGAAGCAAAACAGAAGAGTGCACGAGTAAGACGAGGGGTTCCCATCTCCTTGTGGATCAAAGAAGTAGAAAAGAGAGCTACTACGAACGCGCGAAGAGCATGTTCTCTCCGCCGTGTGGTCAGTCTCATTTTGAGAGAGTTATATCGTCCTCCTCCACCTCCTCTTTGTCCTCCTCTCAAATCACAAGTAACAACACGAAGAACGCGCTGCAGAAGAGGAAAGCACCGATGAAGCTCTTCGCGCACCCGAATAATAAGAACAGAATGCGAAGCAATAAAAAGGTTATCGACAATTCAAACAAGCCATATACGCCGTGGGCGCTGGATTTGGCGTTAATATTCAACTGGACCGATATTATCGACGAGGAGATGCGAGAGGAGAACAAGTCTCTGAACATATTCCTCGACGGGGCAAACATCGCGTGGCAGCGCGGTGCTCTCTTGAGGAAAAAGTTCAAATGTCGACAGTTTCCTCTCAGTGCGGGAATAATTGAGGCTTTGAACTACGAGCATTGGTCGAATCATAAAGTAATAGCGTATCTTCCAAAAGAATACGTCATCGGCGAGCTGCCAAACTTGTGCGACGGCGGAGGCTTAGCGACAGTCAACACGGAACACGTAAAGTATTTGCAAAACGGTATTTGGGTGAACGAAAAGCTGAAAGCACTCGTGGACGAAGGGAAAATACAGCTCGTGGAGCGCAAAGAAGGCGGCGACGACGATTTAACGATAATCGCTGAAGCGAAAGCGAAAGACGCATGGATATGTTCAAACGACCAGTTTCGAGATCATAAGAACGACAAGAGCCTTCCGTTTTCTGGAGGCCGCTCGCTCAGAGAGTTTTCTCGTTTAAGACGATTCGAGTGTAACTTTTTAATCGCTCCGGGTTTAGACGAGAAAATGTTGCACGCTATGCAATCCGCGAAAGGTTGGGAACCCAAAGTTGGTTGGGAGTTCGATGCGTTCTACAAAGAGGAATCCGAAAAGAAGAGACGGAATATCGTGAGCAGTAGTAACAGTAGTAGTGACGATGATAGTAACAATAATAGTAGTGCACATGGTTCCGGGAGAAACGATAATCCTGGCGCTTTAAATGGCGTTCTGCCGTTTTACGCCATGCCGCACGAAGTTCTCCCATGCTATTTCGAGCCAGTGCCGACGACGGCTATGATTGAAGCGAAAAAGTTGTTCGAAAAAAAGAAAGATTGGTCGCCACCGTTCGTGAAGAAAGAGTAATCACGCTCAATACGCCATTGATTACCTTCTAAATTACGTAGAGAAATTGAGTAGAATGATAGATGTTAATGAAAAGAATTACATAGATTTAATCAAGCCCTCGATTTCTTTGAACACCGTCGTTTTTTGGCGGTTCCCGTCAATAGTTTTCATGATGTTCTTGTACTTGGAGAGCACCGCGTTGACATTGGCGTGATGCACCTTCAATCGGTTTTGAGCCTTTTCTTCCGTATCGTCTGATCGCTGCGTGAGACGCTTCGCTACAGTCTCATCAGGCGGCGGGAAAAACTTCAAGTGATAAATTTGTCCAGTCACCGGGTCCAATCTTCTACCGACGACGCGTTCGAGCAACTCTTCGTCCGGCACGTCGAGGAGCAAAAACAGATCTGGTTCGATACCGTACGAACTCAACGCCTCAGCTTGAGACGCGGATCTCGGGTAACCATCGAGAAGCCAGCCGCCGGCGCAATCCGGTTCGTTCAATCGAGATTTCACCATATTCACGACGACCTCATCTGGGACCAAATCACCTCTGTCCATAAACTCTTTCGCTTTCAAACCATCGTCCGTGCCTTGTGCAACGGCAGCTCTGAGCAAGTCACCGGCGGAAATGTGCGTGATTCCAAATTTCTTAACGATCAATTCGCACTGAGTCCCTTTCCCCGAGGCTGGAGCGCCAGCGATGACGATTTTCTTCGCTTTCTTCTTCATCGCTTTGCGGGCAGTCACGCCGATAGCCGCAGCGGCGAAAACGCCAGCGGCAATTTGCGTCGGAGTCGGTCCAGTCGCGGCCGGCGGTGGCGGCGCTTTTGACTTGGCCGCGATCTGCTGAATGCATTCGTTCTTTGAAGAAGATGGCGCGAGAAGCGAAATACTTTTTTCTGATGATGCCGACGTCTTTTGTTGTTGTTGTTTTTGCGAGCGACAAACGACGAAAGAAGAGGAATTCTTTTTATTCTTATTTTTATTACTCGTCGACGACGTCGTCGTCGTTTTCGACGCGCGAAGAGTAGACGACGTGAAAAGCGAAGATGCGGTGAGCGCAGACATTATTGTCAAAACGTATAGCCCCGCCTCGTGTGTTTCTGACGTTCCCTCCAGGCGTTTTGGTTTTTAGAATTTGATTATTTTATTTGATTGATTTTTTTCGGGATCATCATCATCATCCATCGCGTGGAGGACGGAGGAGGAAAGACAGCAGGGAGGAGATGAGAAAATCTAAGGAAGGGATTTTCCGCACTTTTCATCTTCG
>MDSY01079257.1_pt1 | contig 15682 bp, 13 predicted proteins | sample 811131 | NCBI WGS metagenome assembly MDSY01 (sample SAMN05326643, study PRJNA326480) | marine metagenome | isolation source: seawater | place: Atlantic Ocean: South West | collected 2010
ATTTTGACATCGTTAACTCAGAATCGTTGGTTCAGCGTTACATACAGATGTTCCTTCATTGGACGGAATAAACCAATTTTCTTGAGTCACGTATGAACAATTTGTCCGATAATGTTTGCCATACGTGAGGGCGTTTATATAGTATATAAACCATTATTTCACATTTATTAAATTACACACATACATAATACCTTCGTAATACCAACCGACCAAACAACCAAAATAATCAACATATGACATGTAAACGTGTACGTAATACGTACGCACGTACCCGCAATTCTATCATGATTTAATAACCATGCGGAGGGCAATGCCGACACACCTGGGAACGAACCCACACAATCACGTTAAACACTACTCCTGTTCCTCCCTGGAAAATACGCTACTAATTATCTTATTATATTAAATAATCGTTATTTATACATGTTTGTATACATGCATGCGTATTATAAATCTTTTTCTCTGTTTGCCCACTGGAGTGATTGTGTGGATCGTAATGATAAGGATGACCGAAGGAACGAAGCTCACATATATATATACATACAGTAATAAATACGAGCATAATACGGAGGTATATACCTTGCTTCTTCGTAAGTTTCGAAGATACCGTCGAGGTAATAATTAATTCTTTTATCAGAACATCGAGAATTTAGGATTTGATTTGAATGTACAAGTACATTAGAAATTTAATTCAAGGATTGAAGGTGTGTGTTTTGTTTGGCAAGCGCGCTGCAGGTGTCAGCGCGCGGCAAGAGCGCGTGCCCGCGCGCTACGTGCGAGCGGCGCGCTCGGTGTTTAGGGTCATAACGGCCACAGGTTGGGGTTTTGGGGTTAGCGTAGATGGTTTTTGCGCCGAAGGAAGGCGCCCTCGCCCCCTCATGGTTGAAAGCATCGCGCATTTTGAAAGAAGATTTCGTGATGGAGGGGACATGGCTCAAAGGAGGGATCTGGCTCAAATGGAGGGGTCGACGAGCCGCTTCGCGGCTGTTTAAACTTTAAACCATGAAAACCCACCCCCGCCCCCCTAAAAATACGGCGGTGACCCTAAAGATACAGCACGCCGCTTGTTACTTCCGTGTCAGCGGCTACACGAGCGCGTATCTTGCTCTTAAAACGCTCCTATCAAACAGACAGTTTCCACTTTCAAAGCGCTTCTATCAAAACCAATCCCTGTGTCACCCCCCCCCCTTGCGAGTGACACCGCTGCGTGATCGGCCTGATTGAATGAACCGTTAATCCTTGAGACAAATCCCCGATATAAATTCAATCAAATCAAATCTTAAATCTGTTACCTTCGTAATTACGTCACGCCACTGTTTATACGTACGTACACGCCCATATGTCCTTTATTATGATTATGAATTTATTTTCCAAGTAACACAGCAAGATCAAGCAAGCTCATTCAGCATGTTATGAAGAATTCCGAGAATTACCGTGCTCACAACGAAGATAACTCCGGAGTACCTGCGCCTGTCTCCCCGTTACCTTCTGAGCCCGGTAAAAGAACCACAGCACTATCTGCGCGAATCGGCTGGAGATAGGATCTTCTTGTTTAGATGGCTCGAAAACTGCAAGGAAGGCAGTCGCGCAAAGTGCGTTCGAGCCCCGACGTTTCCCGCGTCTTTTTAGCCTGACGCAATTCACACCACAGGGTAAAAAACCCCGGAAAAAAACCGCAGACGACGCTGACACCGGCGATGAACATGCATCAGGTGCGCCGCCTTGCGATTCTTTCGCTGTTTCCATGAGCCGATTGAAGTCCACGAAAGACTTCTGATGTGATTTTGTATCTAACATTAACATTATTACATCTGCTTCTGAAGAGAAAAGGAGGAGAAGATACAAACCAGGGACTCTTGCATTGAAAGAAATTAGAAAATTTCAGAAAAGCACAGACCTTCTCATCCGGAAAGCTCCTTTCTGTCGCTTGGTAGGTCCTCTTTTTTCCCGGAACCCCCCCTTGCCAAGTTACTTCAGCTCTAACCAACCGTGCAATCCAACAGGTGCGCGAAATCTCTAACGAGGTTTCCCCAGAACCTTTTAGGTACACCGCTGAGAGTCTTCTGGCAATACAAGAGGCTACAGAAGATTTTCTCGTTCATCTTTTTGAGGACTGCAATCTATGTGCAATCCATGCAAAAAGAGTGACAATCATGCCAAAGGATTTGCAACTTGCAAGACGAATCAGGGGACCTATCTATGGTGTTTCTGCCTACTAAGACATAATCTCAGAATATCTCTCCAAATCATGCATGTGTAAATTGTCAAAGATCTTAAGTGAGATTGTCTCTGGTCTGTCCGAAAAACGCAAATGAACGAACCTTTGTGGAGTTTGTGTCGATTCAAGCCAAGAGTCTTGTCTTACCAAGTTTTCACCTCCTCAAAGCTCAGGTAACATTGAACCTGCTCTTTGCCAGACAAGTCTGCTTGCAGTTGACTCGTAGAACAGCTACATATATCAATTTCGGTGATGAATAATGATTGAGTGAGTGTTCAGCAGCAAATGGAGTCGACCGGTGAACATTCGTGCCAACCACTTTGCCAAAAGAAGCACGCCCATGCGCATGATGTCCATTATCTGCCGCAGCGGAGCTGCAGCGAAAGTCGGGAGTTGGATTTTATGCTGATGAATAGACTGATGAATAGATGATTCACTTTTAGCTTAATGCATGAGATGACAGCCTGATATTTAAATACACGGCAAATGTTCAATTGAAATGAAAGTAAAAAGAGAAAAGGAAAATAAACTCGACCATATATCGCTGACCTTCGGTCGGACCCGAATTTGGTCGGCTGTAATAAATTCGGTCAGGCCCTGGCAGCATTTCCTGATCTTTGTTCGCGCGGGTTTTTTTCCTGGCGCCGAAATATAAGTTTTTTTTCAATCAAAACACGCACGGACATAATGGACGAAATCTAAATATAGAAATGGAAAATTCGGTACGTTTCCGTAAATTGGAATAATGGTGGCCAGGACTTTACAATACTTGAAGAAGTTTTCTGCGTTTGAGGGAAATAAAGTTGACGCGCGGAGGGTTCCTTGTAGCGTACACGGTTCGTGTGGCAGATGTGGCAGCGTCCTTGCACAGAGCAAGCCCCGCATTTCAAAGGCCTCGCTCGGCATGTATTTTCCGGCAAAAGCGGTGCGGAACGAACTGAGAGATGCTACGTTGGATATTTAGTTACTTTTCGTTTCGTTTCAGGCCTTCCGGACATACTCACTTACTGCCAAGGTATTGGTCCTTCTAGGAGGCATCCCACTTAAGCGCTCGGTTAAATCCGTATATCGTTGATGAGCAGGAAGTTGTTCAAACAAGCAGACGAAAGAACTCAAAGTGATGTACAGGAAGTATAAGGTACGGCCCAAAGTTCGTGTGGCAATCTCCGTCAAGCCCCGTTTGATTTATATCGAAAACGAGCTGAGCTGTCTCTACAAGTCTTTTGGAGATGTGACGTATCATTTCCACAGGAGGGCCAATCCTCTATCGTCGAATTCCTGCGTGGAGCAGATGGCGTCATTGGTACTCAAACATTGCTCCACAGTATGTTAGCGCAAAGGTCGCTTTGCACTGAAGTGAGTCGCTGCTAACTCCAGATACCATTTGTGATTGTCTCAACTTTGCTGATATTCCTGCACCAGGACCGTACAAATACACAGTCAGGCTGCAGTAGAACAATAGGTAGATCTACACGCTCGTTGAATCTGCGATCTCCCACAGTGCCTCGGAACTTTTGACGTAATTGTAGAATCTCGCTAACTTATCTGTTTCCAACAGGAGAAACTGGTGGCAAATTCTTGATGACAGTTGAGAAAGAGCGGCACTTTGGCCGCGCTACGATGAATGTGGCAGATGAAAATGGAAGCACTGCGGTAGGTGATATATTGCGAGAGTATGGCTCTTTGTTACGCATTTCAATCTGCATTGGTTCTGTAGGTGCCATCACCATCAAACTTTGCAAATACAGACGTCTACAAGGTGTCGTATTGTTTGAATCATCATAAAAGGATTTTTACATACACATTGACACGAAGCAAATAACAGGAAGCTGATGATGTTCTGGCAATTGCCGGTATAAACACAGACGACGAAGCACGTTTAATGCTTCAAGTTCAGTCACCGCAGCTAGAAAGAGGTGAGAAACGATGCAAACTTAACTTTCCAAGAAGGACCATCTGATATTTGTTTATGATATGATTTGATTCGATGTTTCTTCTAGTTGCCAATGATGCCATGAATAAGGTATCAGATGCGTATTGTTACCATGATCTTATCAAACTCACGTTCCATTACAGTTAAAAAGTACATGGAGGAAATCCATTGAACTCTGCGTTTTTGCCCGAGTATATGCAATGAACAAAGCTTCGTCATGTGGCGAAGCGCTTCACATCGACCGCCAAGTAAGTGTGCCTCTTTGTTCTCATCAAGCCGCCCAAAAGTTGTGTATATACCCTTGACGTCCGTGTTCAGGTGTTCGGATATCTGGAAGAGGCTCTTCAAGTCCGCTTGAAGAACTTCATTTCGCGAGTCTTGACGTGTGCAGCACGAAGGACTGGGTCACAACAGATTACATTTGATGGATCTAAAAAGATTCTTGAGCCGAAACAACAGGTAATATCCACATGCTTCACGCAGTTGTAAGACACTTTGAATCACACATTATTCTGTACTCCAGATCCGCAAGTTAAATGTAGATGCGGAAAGGTCAAAAAATGAGCGACTTGAAAAGGAAAGGCAGGTAAGATGCATCTTATACTCGTCAGCCCGTAGTTTGCGTTAATACATGTGCGACTTGCTATATATTTTTAACCCCATCTAGGCCTTGTTGAAATTTGGTGAAACTGTTCTCATCAAGAGAAAGCGGACTTTTGAAAACTGCCGTTTGGAAGAAAAGGTTGCAAAGGTTCGCCAGGAAGAAGAGGAACGGATTCGCGCTGATGTCGCAAACAAAGCCGCACGCAGTGCTTTAGGTGAGTCGGTTTTATCATACGTGATTCGATGAACCATTTAACTTTCATGAGCTGTTAATATCTGCAGGGGAGGCAAAGTATCAGAAATGGTATGATATGGCTCAAACAAAAGACGACAGCAGTTCTAAACTCGCAGATTTACCGAGTAAGAATTCGCATGGTGTCGAAGAAGACCCTTTGATAAATGAACTTATCACCACTTCACAAGGTACACCATCATCTGGACGGCACACGGAGTTGCCGCTTTTACTGACAGCCCATCTTCATCACCAGCTTTGGAAACAACAAATAGACATACACACTCGATCACGATACGGGTAAGTGAAGAAGCGTTCTGCATCAGTGTCAGGTTACACATGACCGAAATTGCAGGATTGTCGTGAGGCGTTGTTCGCCGATATGCGCGAAGCAGCCTTGAGACTTAATTAAGCTCTGCCACGAACAAAAATGTCCAAATATACCTTCGAAAGTACTTTTTTCACTTCAATTCACTTTTTCCAAACGCAGAGCTCAAAAGAGTTATCCACGAACTAGCTAGCCAGCTACTAGTAGCTAGCTAGCTAGCTAGCAAGATTTATCTCGACAAGATTACTTTCTTTTGTGACACCCTGCGAATAGCGACCTGATAGCTCAGAGAGAAATTAAACGAATGAAGAAAATCCAGTCGTATTTATGGTTACTTCCGCGGTTGTGCCGCGATCTCATTATTACCTTCGTATATATTAACCAAATAAAGATGGAATAAGAATCACGCACACACATCACAATATCCTTTATTAAATATTCACTTGACTTGATTGATATTTGCATCCGTACTACTGTATATCTACTAGCTAGATACGAAGCTTACCTTCGTAATGTTGCTTGCCTGTTTATGGGTGGCAAATAAAACATCACCAATAATATTGGGTTGTATGAAAGTGTGAAACGAATGTCAAACGCCGGGAGGCAGCGAGGTAGAAATACAATGATCAGTGACTTTGATGAAGCGCACTTACAGAGCCTTGTAAGCTCACTCGGCAAGAAGCAACGGTTTCCCGAGCAGTCGGGATTGCAGTATGTTAAAGATCCACAGTCTCGCGGTAGGAGCCTTTTTTTTTTTTATAAATACACCTCACAGCTGTGCACTCCAGAGACGCTTCAAGACCTTTTGCGGTTTCTGCGCCGCGACAGTACAAGGGAGCGGCCCATTATGATGTTGCTGCACGCATGGGACGTCGCAGGAAATGATATTCTGCCCATGGTGCAAGCTTACCACAGCGGCGCTCCTGACCTCATACTCGATGCTGGTGAGCACGCCTTGCGCATGTTTTCAAAACCACTTTCTTTCTCTGCACTCAAAACATTTCATGTCTCTGCAGTCAAGCTCCTGGTCTTCTTGACACTCCCGGCTGATCCTGGAGCATTGAATTTTAATGCGCAGCGGCATCATATCAATCGCACAGTAGAAGCTCTCACCCGAAATAGTTGTGCTGTAGTTTTCTCACACTTGGCTGAACCCCTGGAGAGATTCGAAAGTAGTAGGCTTCGTTCGAGGGATGAGGATGGCAAAACAATTCAGCTCTTTCTAACATTTATCCGGAATCTGCTACTATCATACCACGATAATTCTCCATACAACGCTGCTTCTTCCTCACATAACGTGGATTCCAAGGTTTTCTAATGTTCACTTCACCACGGGCAATTTATAAGACTCAAGCTTTTGCACGCAGAGCGGCATTCTTACCATCCTCATTGACTTGCACTTGCCAGACTTGCTTTGTCAGATTGCTAAGGTTTGAAGACTTTCCAATCCGAAAATACTCTTCCCTCTATGAGTCGATTTGACAAAGAGACAACCATAGGATGCAAGGAAGAAACCATTTGTCGAAGACATCACCCTATTGATTGAAATTTTTCACCTGCTATTTCAATTTCAAGACCCAAGCTCACTCATACAAATTTTGGCAGCCCGCGCTGGTATCAATTGATTTCGATACTTGAACATTGTACTCGTGCGAGTTGATAGTCTGTAACAGGAACACATCCAAGATTCAACGAAGGAGGACAAAATGGCGAACGAAAAGCTTTCACCTTGGTGCGCTACTGCAACCCACTTTCCGCGTAAAATTTAACATTTCTTTGTTCCATGTACCGTGTGCCAGAATAAAAAGCTACACGTGTGCTCGGTGCGCTTTTTGGCTCATTTTTGACTTGTGTATAAAGCAGTTGACCAGCTCCTGACAGCGTCACGGGAGTTTTGGCGGGAAAACTATTCACTCCTACTCACTTCAAAGAACACGGCACGTTCAAGCTGCAGACTTCAGGTTGGAATACAATCCTCTTGGAAAACTGCAAACGCACCGCTAAGACATCTTTGTGCAGAAACTACTACGGGGTACACGTTTCTGACAGCTCGAAAAACAAGTCGCTCACGGCGGGTGCAGTAACGCAGTTAGCCGAGCTAGCACAGACCTTTTTGGATGGTGGCTTCAACGAGATAGTTTTCGTCGCGGTGAGACTAATATGTCATTTTGGATCCGAAGACGTATATTCCCTCAAATGTGTTAACGTTATATGCAGTGTGACCTCATGAAGCAGCGAGACTTGATCATCTCCAACGAAGATCTATTGAATGTTCACAGTTTCTTGGCTTTATTGCATTTTTTTGTGTCTTTTGTCTCGTTGGGTGTAGACGGGAATCTCATGGTGCGTCATTTGGAAGCTCACCACTCTGCTTTTGGTCGCGATGTTAACTTCAACATAACACAGGATATCTCCGAGTCATGCACATTGTCAAATCTGTTCGACAAACACGTCTTCTACTGGCTAAAAAGAACTTGGGAACTGTTCGACCAGAACAAGGTGTGCAAGCTGTGTATGTTGCTGGTACACATAAGTTTCACCGAGACTTTTGAAAAAGGATGTGCGAGGGTTGCTTTACGTGTCTGCTCTCGTCAAGGAAATGCTTGTTTTCATGGAGAAAATAACTGCGCGGGGTTCACAAGCGGATAAATTTGTCTGCCAGGTGCGAGAAGAAATTCATTCATCAAATATGATATTTTATGGAGAATATCGGTTCAACAGGCGCTCACTGCTGACGTCCTCTGGGCAGAGGGGCACGATGGTTATTTGCACTTCTGTAACTCTTTAGTCAAAAGATACGACTCAAAATGCCTGCCGATGATTTACCTCGCCGATTGCATTGAAGTGAGGCCGAACACAGACCCACTTTTCGCACATTTGCCGGCGAGAGCGTTCTGAGAGCGTTCTTGTTTCTTCTTTCACGGCTGCTGATTAAGTTTCAATGCAAGGTTGCACACATGTCGAAAATTTTAATCCGACAGGTCATATCAAGGCTTTTGGCCAGCGTCCTTTAGATCTTACCTTCCTTCTGCTGAATAGATTGATCCAAAGCTTGTCGCACTCAACCAAGATTTGCTGAACGAGAGGAGTGTATCTAACTACACCAGGTATTTCACACGCGTTGTCGGCTCGCAATTTCAAAATTTGACTTCGTGTCCTTGTCCAGTCTACTGGCTTTTCCGCAATGGAACTCCCCACGACTGAACTCAATACTGTTCCGTTGCTTTGAAGATGTCGAGAATAGTGAACTTGAGGGATGGCTATATGGGTATGCAAATCTACAAATAATTCACGCCATCGCTGTCAGCGGTGGAAACAAATTCGCAACGGATAAGAGCTTTGCAAGTGGTACATTACCTGTTTTCACTACACGGCGCACGGGTATGCACCCCGATGGATATCTCAAGCTGAAGGATATGGCCACTTCAATTATAGTCAGCTTCATGCAAAAGCTGTATTTGACCTAGTATGGTAGTGCATCTGACTACAAGGTTGACTTACTCTCGCCCTTTAACTTTTTCAAGTTCTGAAAGAATGTATTTACAGAGAAAAAAACACATGAACCTGACGCTGATCTAGACTTTGATAAGCAGTTTAAATGTCTTTACCAAATGCAAGCCTTCTCATGAGCATCTCCAGAGGGTTTGCGTTCGTGTTGTGCACCGTTTCACGCACTCCAGCAACAGGGTTCTCATCTACGAACTTAGCAAAGGCCTTGCTACACTTCACCAACTTATCTGACATGTCTGGAGCTGCATATTTCGTTCGCAGGAAGAAGAGGAGTCCTGTCAGGCTTTCCAGAACGTGAACTTTGTACAAGTTAGTTGTAAAAGAGTGGAATGCCGCAAATCTTCTTGTCTCCTCCGATGGCCGTATCCTTGCAACAACCTGTTTCAGCGAAAATATAGCTCCGTATGCCACTTTTAGAGCATCTGCGTTTTGTCTTTCCTGCTCGTTGAGCTGGTCATCCGATGGAACGGACGAATGAGAAAAAGTCCTTTGTCGAGCGACACTGAACAGACAAGCACCCTGAAAAGTTTAGATGTCAACGAAAACTGTCAGCGTAGGGGGGGAAGAAAAGGCCGAAGCATCTTCGATACCTGCTGATTAAAGACCATAAAGTCGCCATATACCATTTCAGTCATGGGCGCGCTGACCATTTTAAGGATTTCACGGTTGCAGACCTCAGGGTAACAACTGAACGTGCTCCGGAGTATGGATACATGCAAATAACTGCGATTTAAAAACGAATTATGATTAGTTTAAATGTTTGCGTATATATGTAGCCACAGATACACCTTTATTTATTTACTTGTATCATATATATATTATATTCTAAATATTATATTATAATATTAAGATCTTATTAATATTATTATTATCTAAACATGTATATATATGTATATATGTTATCATAATATTAATATAATATATATATATATAATTATATAATATATATATATATTAAATATCTAATCAATTAAATAAGATTACCTTCATTCGTTCGTTCGTACATTATTATTATGCTTGCTTGTATATTATTCTATCTTCATTCGGAATGATACGTATTTCATAAATATTTAGGAACGACTTATCGAAGGAAATGCGTTGGATTGGGCGTCGGTTGGAAACATATCTTCAAATCTAAACGAATTGAAGATGCCGGTCTGATCATGCCGCGTCGTTCGATCTCGCATGACGCCATCAAGCTGAGTTTTCAACACCGACCGCAGTAAGGCTTTGCCGTTTTCAGACCTGCTAGCTAGAAAAGTCCTTGAACGTGAAGGACAAGGATAACACGTCGGATGGCTTCAAAAGCCTAGCAATTTGTCCGAGAGAATCTTTATCAAGGATACAGATTGGTGTTGGTGCATCTTCGTCGACACTTGAATCAGACATGACGTCAGGTGACGCCATGTCGGCAGGTATTGCTCTTCTATGCAACCAGCTTACCTTCGTACAACGCAGACGTTTTTTTCACTAAAACGGATGATAATAATAAAAATGTTCAATATTGAAAATTAAAATCAATATATTAAATATTAAGGTTAAATGATGTTAAATGCATGTAATATTGGATCAATCGGTACATTAAATAATGTTAAATATATACATGTAATAAATTCCGTAATAATATATATTGAGTATCAATGCATTACCTTCGAAGGTAAATGTTTTGAATACTAATAATAATAAGTTTCGGAACCTTAGAACAATAATGACTGTGCGAACGAACATACAATTATATATTATATATTAATAATAAAGAGCTGATTTTTGGAGATGATAATAATAAGTGCGAGTATGGAATAAGCGGAATATAATGAAATTTTGGAATATTATTTTTATATGCGTATGTATCATTATTATTGAATATTATTTTTATATGTATCATTATTGAATATTATTATTGAATAATCTAATATTTTTAAATAGTACGAAGGTAAGCTTCGAAGGTACAGAGTATTGTCCGAAATTAGAGCACGACAAAACAAACAGAAATTGCCTGCAGCACCAACCCTGGAACCTTATCATTACCGATAGAATAACGGGTACCGCCCGTAAAACAAGGCCGTGCCGTGCGGCGGTGTCGCGAGGCAGCTTCGTTCTAGTACAGTATTGGAAACTTAATCCCGCGCATGTCTTCGAGTGGATTTGCCCGGGAAGCATCATCGCCGGGTCGACGCGTCCTAAGGTGCTCGCCCCGACATTATCACCCCGCGTTCGATCACTCTGCTCTTATTTTCATGTTTCTACATTTCATACTTGCACGACAAACTAACGGTAAATAGCTTCTGCAGAAGTGAGACATGGTCAGATGCAAAAAAGCAATACTCCTCTCACGCGAATGAACATTTCGCACCAGCAGGACCTTTTATTCCAAGATCAAGCGCAATCCCCTTTGTTCCTTCATTGTCGGGCCTCGCGGCTCAACATGAAACTGTGGAACATCATTCTTTTCTTCCCAGCCAAGATGATTTCACCTCCGGGCTTGTAGGCTTCCCCTCATATCACAACAAGTGTGTAAGTACTTCTGGAGAGTCAACCAAATCTCTAGGTCAACACGGCAGCTCGATCATATCATCTCGCGCCGTCTCTCAACATCTTCACAGCGCGCTCCAACGGGGTACATTCCTTACACTAGCACAAACAGATCCTGAGAAAGAACAGAACTACAAATTACCAAGGGTGAGGCTTTTCATCGACTTTGTGCTTATTTCCATTATATTATTTTCACTTTTGGTGAAAGATGAAAGTTTTGCCTTGCTTTGGCTGATGCATAAAGTAGCTCAAGAGAACATTGACATTACCTTCTCGACCTTTATTTCTGGCGTTGAATCAATATCACTCCTTGGTGCCACTTGATGATCATTTAGTGCGGAAAGAGCCAGACGCTGCAGGTTTTAGATTTCGAGTTATCAAAGGTATCAGTAATGTTGACGGAAAGGCATACGCCCTTCGACGATTCAATCATCGCCATTGCGTGCCAACTCCAGAGCTTACTTTATCCGCACGGGAAGCTGTAGATCGTTGGAGCATCTTCGGAAGACATCCGCATGTATCAGCTTTGCGCGGGACATTTGTAAGTGCAGATATGGGTGAGGCACCAGCACTCTTTTATGCATACGATTATCATGCTGGATCTCTTTCATTACGTGAATATCACTGTGATAACGGGGGAAAAAAAAGGTATGCGAGCGAAGCTGATCTTTGGTCGTATGCATCACAACTGTGTTGTGTCATTCGGTCGATCCATGGGGCCGGGCTGGCAGTCGGGGGCGCAGCGGCCTTGAATCCTGGAAGGTTGATTATTTCTCCAGGAGTAAGTTCCCCGGGCTCAGTTACAAGTCATATGAATCGCCTTCGGTTAGCTGCACTCGGTACTCTCGACTTATTGCACCCCGACGCCATAGGATTGATGGGGCCTCGATCATTGGCATCGGCTCAACGCGACGATCTTCGAGCAGTCGGGCACCTTCTCGCGACATTGGCATGCGGTTCTAGTCAAACTTTTGCTGATCCAGTTACTTTAGCCCAAAAGAAATGCTCGGCGCCCCTTGGGCGTCTCATTGTCGGTCTTGTAACAGATAGAATGCCGGATTGCACAATTTTTAGTCAACTGCTAGCACCAGTCATGTCCGATGCTCTAGAGTCTGAGCGAATGCTGAGCGATTACCTTAAAGCCGAACTTAGTCGTGAGTTGGAAAATGGCCGGCTGCTCCGGTTGCTTGTCAAACTGGCTTTTGTAAACGATCGGCCAGACCGTGACATGCACAAGGAGTGGGCCGAAACAGGTGATCGATACATCATCAAACTTTTTCGAGACTTTATCTTTCATCAGCACAACAATGAAGGAGCTCCAGTGCTTGATTGGGGTCACGTATTTGAGTGCCTAAACAAGCTTGAAGTTGGAGTTGCCGAAAGGATATTGCTTCTTTCTCGGGACGAAATGTCCATGCTTGTCGCAAGCTATGGCGACATAAAGCATTGCGTGCAAACAGCTTACTCTGACTTGATCAAGGAATCCAGATGCCTCAACTCTAAAGCACGATGGCAGAGAGGTCGATGAAATGCAGGGCGGGAAAGGAAGGTTAGGATGCAGTATTGTTCGACATTGGTCATTTGGCGTGTATCTTGAGATGATTGAACCTTGTTTTAATGGGTATCTGCTGCAGCTCTGCAGCTACCCAGCTGATGAACGACTGTACTCGCCATCTGCTTTTCATCTATCGTTTTCACACTCTTCACTAAACTATTCCAGCAATCTCAAGCAATCATCAAGGAGCTCACACGATTATACAAATGAAATGAAATGAGATTATAAAAGTCCATCTACTTGAGTTATCTGTCTTTGTACGAACTCACTGGTACAAGGCAATCAGATAATCTATCTTTTTGCTGCTGAGCTATGCATTCAGCAATCCACATGATATTCTTCAACTCTTGTTCTCTCATCTTCGCGTAGGCGAAAAAGCCAGCGTACTGTGCGTTCTGTTGGAGGGCCAATCTGCATATTCTCATCTCCTCTTCATTCAGCCACTGCAGTGACACTGTTAACAGAAAAGAAATAAAAAAAACCATATCCCAAAGGATACCTTTTCAACAGCGTTTTCTGCTAACTTGGCCAAAGGTGATGCCATGCTGGTTCGTTCTGGGTTTTCTTCGACAACGGATCGCACTTGGTCGTAATCATCGCACGAAGCAAGAGCATGGTGCCAAAAAGGATGTAAATTCCCCATTTCCGGGAAGAGTCGACGGCGGTCATCGCGTGATAAATCAGTCCCTAAAGAGTTGATTGTGATCTCCACAGCACGTCGATCGGCCTCAAAACTTAAAAGTTCCTGCATAAAATCGCTTGAGAGTGATTACGTTTGCAAACCGTGTGAAATAATAAGAAGTAAAGTTTCATGTTATTACCGTCATTACCCTTGAGGTCGAACCTCCAAGGGATTTACAGAGATGAAGAAAATCATTCATGTAGGCCTGACCGATAGTGTGTTCGAAAAATAAAACTTTATCTGAAATCAGTAATGTGGCTTTGATGTTCTCACCTTGTGGAGAGTATTTCGCAATATTTCGATGTTCGACTCGTCAATATCTAAAGTCATGCAATCATCGAAATATGGTGCGAGAGGAGTGTCCACGAGTATCAGTTTGTAGAGTTCCCTGCGAAAGAGGCAAATTGGTTGCCGGCCTGTTTTAAAATTATAGGCGGAATATGTACGCACTGCATGTTTGTTGCGACCGAAAGCGTCAAAATTGAGTTGAACATACCGAGAGGGTGACACTTCTCTACGAGTTCCTTTGAATAAATAACAATAAACAGTTTCAGAACGGGACATTGCTCCCTATCATATGTGAGGTCGCGCCTTCACGTCTCTCCCATGCAAAACTCCTGCCAAAATCAATACCACGTTATCAATCATGTATCCATAGGTCAAGTAGTTCAAAAAAGTCAATAAAGGTTCTGGTGCCTGGAAGTGAAGGCTTTCCATTTCATTCAAGTTGAAGTTGCTGAAGTTGCATAGCAGTCCTACCAACGAACGAAGAGAGTTGAACTCAGACACGAAGGAGTTCAAGCAACGCTCAATGAGTACGGACGGGTGTGCATGTGAGACGCCATATCTCGATAGCCTGGTTTGTTCAGGTGTATTCTAAGTTCAAGGCAAAAGTTCAGTACCGAGTTCCGTGAAACTTTCAGAAACCGATGCACACCAGGTAACTGACGACGTCGTCGAGAGTTGGACATTCGGCAAGAATAGAATAATCCGTTTCGGAGAGGAGGTCATCAATGTAGCCGCGTAGCCTCCCGTCTAGAAATCCGTACTTTGCGTTGAAAAGCAAGCCCGGGATGGTGCAGTTTCGAGCGACAGACATCCTGAGTTCCGGCGGAAATTACTGAAGGCCGTGGCCTGACAAAACACGACACAAATACCGTCGATTCGTATGTGTAAAAAATATATGATCGATCGCGAGCGAGTAATTATTACCTTCGAAACTTACCGTTACCTTCGTATAAACTTTTTAGAACATATTATATATAATATATATATGAAGGTATTCTGATTTTCACAGGGGTGAGACATTTTTTTATGCATAACGATTTTTATATAATAATAATAAGAACGTAAATACTTTATCATATACGATTCACACAATCACTCCAGTGTGCAAACAGTATAAAGATTCCGCTTATGTTCACGTAAGCGACTTTATATCCTTAACTGTTATCAAATTAAGTTATGAAAAAAATGTCTCACCCTAATGAAAATCAGAATATCATATAATAATATAATAATCTATATGACAACGGAAATGAAGGTACACGTTGTAACTTTACAAGTATGTTTCAAGTATGTTTTCAAGTATATATATATGTTTTCAAATATGTTGTTGTTATATATAATATTATATAATATTATGTTGATATTATATTATTATTATAATTTATTATTATTAGATATATATTATTAGAGCTCGAAAGTATAGATATATAGATAGTGGGTGGATAATTATGATAATAAGGGTTGGGGTTTAGGAGATATCCACAAAAATCTGTGCGAGCAAGGTTGCAATCTACCTCGAAGGAAGCTCTTTTTGACCTAAAATTAAATCATTGCAAAAAGTGTATGTTGCAACCGCCGAGATTCGAACTCGGGTCTAACGCTTGGAAGGCGTTTGTCATAACCACTAAACTACGGAAGCCAATGGCATCAACGTTAACAATTCGACAAGGATTTAATACTATATATATTGCCGCTTTACCACCTTTCCGAAATCTTACAACACTATTAAAAATATGTCTCAGCGGCTGTTGGGAGCAATGTGGAAGATAAAACAAGGGACCGGAAAGGTGGTTCAAGCAAA
>MDSY01075139.1_pt1 | contig 15676 bp, 3 predicted proteins | sample 811131 | NCBI WGS metagenome assembly MDSY01 (sample SAMN05326643, study PRJNA326480) | marine metagenome | isolation source: seawater | place: Atlantic Ocean: South West | collected 2010
CCCCCCCCCCCCGCCCGAACTTGCATCGCACATCCGAGCCTCCACGCATCGAGCGCCGCCGTACCCCTGTACTGCCACTGCCGCCAGCTCTCACCCTTTTACCCCTCATCGTCCCGAACCCAGTTCAACCAACTCGTCCATCGACTGCACCGCGTTGCTTGGCGAGCCCGACAAGTACCAAACTGACATCAGCTTCCTCCGTGATGAGGCTGAGACTGAGCTGCCTGCGGGTAAGCTCGAGCTGAGCATCGCGAGAACGTCCAACAGAGAAGATAGCATCACCCCAAACACGCAAAAGATCTTCGTGTACGCACCGCCTGCCTTCGGCAACGTCACGCCCAGCTATACGGACTACGGCGGCAACGCGACGCTCCCGCTGGTCAGCCTGGATCCGTGGGCCACGCTGGACTCGGCAGAGAGGACGCGGTTCGTCACGGAGGGCCTCGGCAACGTCATGCTGCGCTTCGTCACTCCGTTTCAGAGCGCAGGCTCGGAGACGATCAGCCTCATCAGAGTGGCCGTCGAGGTGCCGGCCACCGTTGTCGCCAATAACGAGACACTGCCGCTCGACCTGGTCTTCTTCGTGCCGATGCCCATCGTTGGTGGTGCTCTGCTAACCAACGCCTCGCAGGCGCGGCTGCTCCTGCTAGCCCTCCAGAGGCCTCCTGCTAGCCCTCCTGTGCCTCTGGCCACCTCCACCGGTGCCGCCTGCGCGCAGATTCACGTCGCGCTCAACGGGCAGCAGTACGCGAACACCGGAACCTTCTTCCAATTCAACGAGTATTGCGGTGGGCGGACTCTCCTCACGGCACCGTCGGGCATCTTCTACGATCACCCGGTCTCCAGGCAAGGGAGCGGCCCGCCGCGGCCGTACTCGTTCTGCCAGTGGATCATTACCGTCGACATCGCAGATATCAGCAACGACCCGGCCGGCAAGACTCTCAACCTCGCACTGCAGGTAGTTCGGGCGTGCCCTCCCTCAACCCACAGCCACCGCTGCACACCTGCCACCGCTGCACGCCTGCCCCGCCGCACTGCCACGCGTCGTGCCGTCGCACGTGCCGTCGCACGTGCCGCCGCACGTGCCGCCGCACGTGCCGTCGCACCATCCTGCTGTCGCACCACGCGCTCACGTGCTGTGCCCCGGCCGCAGATCGAGCCCGGGTCACTGCTCCAGAACGTGGGCTTCGACTCGCTGACCATCTACAACAGTTCCATCAAATCCGCCGCGACCTTGGTCAGGAAATGGCCTATCGACATCGCCGATGCGGGAGTCGTGCCTGCCGCCTTTGAGTCGAGCAGCAACACGATGCTCGTCGAGTTCCAGACCGGAGGCTACAGCGGCAGCGCCGACTCCTACCAAGGGTTTTCGGCAAGGTGCCGAGCTCCCTTGCTCACACGCCTACCCTCCCTTCAGCTCCCACCCCATGCGGCACCTCGTGCAAAGCACGCGCTTGCCGAACTCAACTGCGGCGATGCCCTTTTCAGCGGGCTACTCGTCTGTCGCTCACGGGCCCGCCCTCGAACTCGCTCGCAGGTACGTGGCCACCGTTTCCGGCTCCATGTCCATGCTGCAGCTCGCGCCTTCCGCGGCGTCCGACAACAGCTCGGAGCTGCTGACGATCACCGTGAGCATCAGCTCGGAGCTGATGGGGGCGATTGACACTGCCGAGGCAGGCGGCACGCACGCGTACGAGTGCAAGTTTGTGTCCAACTCGCTCCTCGGCGACGCCCTCGAGGCATGCGACGCGCCGCTTGGCGCGGGGGTGGCCACGGTGCCCGCCACAAAGCAGGGCTACAACACATTTACGTGCCCCTTGCCCAAGTGGGATCAGGCGGGAACCAACGAGACAGTGGGAGTGGTTCTGACGCCCAATACAGCCGTGGTCACCAACCCCGCCAGGCCGTGCACTCGAGGCGCCCCGCTTCAGCTCCTCTTCTTTGCCCATCCGATTACGACAGCACTGACGCCGTCGGAGGGCGGGGTGGGCACCACCATCATAATCAACAGCACCGGTATGCTTGACCCGACTGACGTCTTGCTCGACGGATTCGGCCTGCTTAGCCAATGCCGCTTCGAGGGAAGCACCCTTGTCGACGCCGAGTGGGTCTCCAACACCGAGATCAAGTGCGTGGCCCCGGTGCCGACGGCGCCGGGCCCCAACCCCGTAGCCTTCGTCGAGGTGACCAACAACGGCTACGACTGGACGGCGCCGCTCGTCTTCACCTACAAGACCTACTGCGGCCAATCCATCACGTTCACGCAGTCGGTGGGATCGATTGCCGATCACTCCGGAGCGTACGCCTCGTTGCCCAACTCGCTATGCGACTTCAAGGTCGAGCCGAACGCAGCGGGCGCCATGGTTCTTGCGCCGGGCGGCGTGGAGCTCTCCTTCGACACGCTGGACATTGGCCCCCAGGACGCGGTCAAGGTCTACCACACCAATAAAGAAACGGGGGAGCTCGAGCTGCTCATAGATGTGGGCGCCTACTACAACGAGTTTAGAAGCGCCCCGCCCGCATCGATGCTCAGAAGCCGCAAACCAGGCGTGGACTTCCACGGCCTGCCCGTGGTGATCACGTACCGCACGGGGCCCTTCACGTCCACAGCTGGCATCAGCGTCAGCTACGTCACTCTCTCGGGTTCTATCGGACCGGATGGGAAGATAGTCTACTGTTCCCTGCCGAGCCTCAAATGCCCGGCCGTGATCACGAACACCGGCGTCGGCGTGATCGAGGCAGTAAAGACCGCCACCCAGCTGCAAGTCGGGGCGCTGGCCTCGTCCTCGGTGCAAGTGGGCGGCATGGCGATGCACTACATCGAGGTGGCCGCCCCCGCCGCCAACGACAACAACGACGACTACCGCATCGTCGAGGTCGAGGTCCACCTCGTCAACCCTTCGTCGTCCGTCACGGTGCTGGTCATGGAGCAGCCTGACCTCGTCAACAGCACGGGACCAGCGGGTCTGACAGACGGGACCACGGGCGAGTGCGTCGACACCACGCGCGGCCAGCAGCTGCAGGTTTGCCCCAATGGAGACTTGGACGTGGACAGCGCGCAGCCAAACACCGTGTCGGAGAGCTACGTCAGCGGAGGCAAGGTCCGCCTCGCCTACTGTGTGATGCCACGGGAGGACCGAACCACGGATCATCTTCGGCTGGCTGTCGCGGTATATGGCGACTCTGCCTCGGGTGACGAGGCTGCTAGTGGCGTGATCGCGTACAAAATCGAGTTTCGCGACGTCCCGATGCCAAAGCTCAATGCCAACCTCGAGGTCATGGCCTACGATGGCTCCCTCGTGTCAGGAGGCGGCAGCGGCGCAATCGGCTGGATGGTCGCAGATACCAAGAAGATCCTGCAGGTAATGGCCAGTCGGGTAGGGGCGAACCCAGGCAGCCTGCTCATCCAGCGCGGGTCATGCCCGACCCGACGCGACCACCTCTACAGCATGCAGCCGAACAGCGTGGGGTCCTATGGTGTTTCGGTCGCCGACTGCAACAGCACGTCTGCGGGTTGCCAAACGTCTACCGCAGTCGGTGTAGACGTGCTGTGGTTCGTGGGCCTGCTCTCCACTGCTGGGCTCTCCACTGCTGGAGAGTCCCTCACCTCCACGGTGAAGATCGACTCGGCGAACAAAGACCACGGCTTCTCCGCGCTGTGCATTGACGAAGAAATACCAGCCGAATACACCGACTACACCTGTGGCGGTGTTCAGTGCACCCACCTGCTGACACCTAGCCAGACCCATCACTTCGTTGCGAGGGACGTTAATTCGCTTCGGGTCCTCAAGGTCGACGCGTGCGTAACGGAAGGCCATCTTGACGGCGCTGCGTGCTTGCCAGAGAACCAGCTTGGGGCGGACCATCAGCTCGCAATCTCCATCTCCCCAATGCAGGATGGCTCCACGGGGTGCTTGGAGGCCGACGCGGCTGGTCCGGGTTGGCCGGAGGCGACGTTCGCCGATGCCAACCCGCCCGGTGGCATTGTCGCGGGTGCCGCCCAGTGGCCGTTCCAGGGGCACTACCGGCTAAGTAGGTGCACGGGTGGATTCAATGGCGACTGGCTCGTGTCGGTCACGGCGCGAATCGGCAGCGCGAGTGCCTTTGTCCCCTACCGGCTGAACATCTACTACCAGTATGGCCGTAAGAACCCCGGAGATCCTGAAGGAGCTCCCGAAGGTGCCTCGTCGATGATCGACCTCGCGCAGACGCCCGAGATCGAGGTCACAACGTACGCCGGCGACTGGAGCTACTTCATCGTGCAGGGCGTGAGCTCCGACGCCGAGCTCACTGTCCGGCTCTCCATGCCGATCGTCGAGATCAACCAACAAGGCGGGAGCGTCGACCAAGCAGCTGTCGAGCTCTACCTGAGCGACATAGCGTGCCCCGACCCCGAGCTGCAGGATCCGGCCAACTATACGGCAGTGACGTATCCCGTCCTGTCCACATCGGGAGAGCCGGAGCAGCGGCTGATGGTGACCCGCACTGTCGACCCGCCCGAGAACTGCTCGGCCGCGGCGGAGGCCACGACGAAGACGCTGTACGTCGGCGTGAAAGGAGCAAGCAGTACTTTGCTCAGGACAACCGGCAGCAAGTTTAAGCTCACGCTGGGCTCGAGCTCGTTGACGATGACGGCCGGCGAAGAGCGTACCGTTGCAGTGCAGGGAGGCGGCTACATTGTCTTGGAGGTTGAGGTCCAAACCGTCTACGGCCTCAACGTGCAGGCGCAGGTGACGGAATCGTCAGGGACAATCAATAGCGACACACTCAACCTGGTCATGATGCCAAAGGTGGACGGCGACAATTTCACGTGCGGCGCGCCCATTCTCATGAATCAGCTGCAGTTCCCCGAGACCGTGCCAGCGGCGCCACTCTACTCGGGGCAGAGTGCGCTGCCGCTCGTCGTGTCGCGCGGCACGTTCGACGACGACGGCTTCATGACGCTAGCCCTCAGTGTCGTGGAGAGCCCGGCCTGCGCGAACAAGGTCGCCGTTGCAGGCGAGTACGAGATTTGGTACATTGCGCTCCGCGTGCCCGCTGGCGGCCCAACACTCGTGTACGCCAACCTACTCGTCACAGAGTCGCCCAAGGAGTTCGAGGCGACCGACATTAAGGCGGGCAACCTGCTCAAGGCCCAGTGGGCCCACTTCGAGGTCAAGACGGCGGGCGAGGGCACGATCTCGCTCAACGTCGATACCAATTGCTTCGGCACATGCCTCGACACTGAAGCGTGGCGAGCCTCGCTCATGCTCGTGGCCGCGGCCGGCGACACCGACGGCTGCCCCAACGACACGCCCGGATTTGCCGGCAACCTGCAGACTGCGACGGGTCAACAGGCTGTGTTCTACCCCGATGACAACAAGTTGCGGTTCTCGGTCAACCTGTGCACGAGCGGTGGTGGCACGTATCGCATCGGGATCCGCGGCATGGGGGGGACAGACAGCGTAACCGGGCTCCCTTTTGGAGACTACCCTGCGCCCTTCCAGGGCGGCGGGGTGGACTACCAGATCTCATCGTCCTCGGTGGCGCAGTCCAACATGGCCACTTTCGTAAAGGGCGAAACACTCGCGTTGGACATGGCCAACGGCGAGTGGCAGTACCACTACCTCGAGATGCCCGACCCCACCTGCGCCGGTAGGGTGGAGGGCTGCCTGAAAGAAGATGTCGACACCCCAAACAAGGCGGGAGGCTGCATCGTCGTGGACGCCCAGGGCGCGGAGAGCGTGAACGAAAACTGCAAGAACAATGCCAACTTCCCGGCCAAGGTCCTGCTCACCACAAAGGGCGTGGGCGGTGCCGTTGGAAAAGGCGTGAGAATGTACGCCGCAGTCGGCGATTGTGGCAGCCTGGTCCGTGAAGAGAACCGGGTCACGATGGAAGACGACGGCACGTTTACAAGGGAGTACGATGCAGTTACGATGCTCGAAGAGTACCTGCTGCAGCAGCTCAAGTTCATTCGTGACCTCGACCTCGAAAAGTGCACCGTGAAGCAGGTGCTCTCCTGCATCCAGTGCAAAAAGCGATCCAGAACCGGCGTGTGCGAGAACCTGTGCTGCTTCACGCCCAAGATTTACGTCGGCGTCAACGGGCAGGATGCCATCGTCCAGGGAACGAGGGCTTCCTATGAGCTCGAGCCGGATCTCTTTTGCCAGGGCGGCTACAAGCAAGCGGGCGGCACGTATGCTGACGCGTGCGAGGAGTGCGAGAAGGGAAAGTATTCTCAAGGCGGCCAGGCCGAGTGCACCAACACCCCGCCCGGATACTACTCCCAGGGCGGTGAGCCGGCACCCGTCCCTTGCGAACCAGGCACCTTCTCGAACACGGAGGCCGCGCATTTATGCGATCAATGCGGTATCGGTAAGTTCCAGGAACTTGCCGGCAAGAAAGAGTGCAACGACTGCCCGGTTGGCGAGTACAACCCCTTAGAAGGCCAGATCGCATGCATTCCCTGCCCCAAGACGTTCACCTCGCAAAGGGGCGCGCTGGCTTTGAGGCAGTGCTTCTGCCAGGTGGATAGGTACAAGGAGAATATGCAGAATGCGGAGGCAGAAAACGACAAGTGCCTCGAGTGCCCTCTCAACGCGGTCTGCCGTGGCGGCTGTGAGGACGCACCCGACGAAAGTGGCAAATGCTCTGACAGGCCCTGGTTCCCGGCTACCGCGGATGTGGGGAAGGACAGACTGAAGGAGCTCTACGGCTCTCTGATGTGGATCCCCAAAGCCATGCCGTACCCCACCGTGGGCTACTATCAACAGCTGGCTCCAAATTTCGGCTCTGACCCAGTAATGGAGGACTATCTCCAAGAGTTGCCAGGGTGCGAGCGCAAGGGGCCGAAGGCATGCTGGTGGCCATTCATTGAGCCTGAAGTCGGCATGCTACCTATGGTTGCCTCTATCCACGTGCTCGTCCCCAACAAAAAGGTCATGCACAACGGTCAGGAGTTTGACCAACCGTGGTGGCTGAATGACTTCTCGCTTTCGTATCCTAAGGCGGCGACGTTTTTCACGCAACCCTTATTGCTGGACGAGGGGTACAATGGCTTCGGCAAATCGCTTCAGTGTGAGGAGAAGTATTGGACGTACGCAGATGCCGGGGTTGGCGTTGGGTGCGACACGTGCTTGACCGGAGTAGGTCTCTATTTCCTCCAGGGGGGCAAGTGCACCGCGTGCCAAGCTGAATTACCCCCCGAGCTGATCATTCTCGGCCTCATCGCGTTAGTCCTCGTCGGAGTTCTGCTGGTCGTCCTGTCCAAGATTGGTTTCAACTGGGCCGCGATTTCCATCTCGATCAATTTCCTGCAGGTCAGCGCCATCTTTGCAAACTTTTCCATCGAGTGGCCGGAGGAAGTGATCGAGCTGCTCGCCGTGTTCAAGCTCTTCACAATCGATGTGGACGCCGTCAACACTGAGTGTCAAGTAGGCCGCGTCTCGTACTTCGAGAAATGGATCATCATGGTGCTCGCCCCGTTTCTCGTCGTGACCATTCTCCTCAGCGGCTCCAGTACGCTGCAGTTTGCCAACTTTATCATGGGCAAGACTCGCTTCCCCGTGTGGATCAAGCGCAAGGCGTGGAGGCTTCTGAAGCCGCCGTTCATCGGCGACGACGCGGGCGAAGACGAGGAGCTCGTCGACAGGATCATCAAGAAGCTCAGAAACAACCGTCGGAAGGCGTTTTTCAAGGTCCTCTCCATCTTGACCAAGCCCATCCCGCGTGCCCAGCTAGAGACGTTGGAAGACGCGATCTTCAACGCGTTTGTGACGTTTCTGTCGGTCTACTACATGACGGGTGTCAAGCGGTCCCTCGAGATCTTCCGATGCATCAGCAAGAATCCCGAGCTGTTTGACGCAACGAGTTGCCCAGACTGGAAGGTAGGCGATTCACCATTGAGGCTCATCTACTCGAAGAAGATTCTCTTTGCAAGCGACGGCGCCGGTGAGGTCGTCTGCAAGCTGTTCAACTATACCACGTGCGACTTCGAGGTGAAACCGGGTGAGGGGCCGCCAACGCAGGGACTCTTCAAGGAATTATTGCGTCCCTTTGGGAAAACGACCGTTAATTCCCCCAGCTACTTGTGGTTGCAACGCATGGCCACCTTCTTCACCTTGCTGTACGGGATCTGCATCCCGCTCTTCATCTTCATCGCGCTCTCGCAGGGCAAGAACCAGCTCAACCACCTGAGCTTTGGCCGGCGCTATGGGTACCTCTACAAGCGGTATGAAGTGCAGTACTATTGGTGGGAGTGCACCGTGATGGTCCGCAAGTCGATGCTCTCCGTCGTCGACATCTTCATTGGCCTCGAAAACGGCGCCTTCCTACCGGGGCAGCAGGCGGTGGCCGGCATGTGCGTCGTGGTGACGTTTCTGCTCCTGCAGGCCGCGTTCACGCCCTACTGCGAGGGGCATCTCGACGCCCTGGAGAGCATACTGCTCTTTGTCAACTACAACTTCCTCTTCATGGGGCTGTGCAGCTACGCGATCTCCGTCTCGTCTGACACAGCTCCCGACAAGGAGATGCAGTGGCTCCTCACACTCGCCATGACCTTGGCCCTCATCACGGGCCTACTGTTTCTCATACTCTTCCTCTCGCTGGACATGACGCTGCAGATGGTGCGGTTGTACTTCCGCTACGTCGAGGGCGAGGGTAAGTTCGGCAAGAGGCAGGAGCTGGTGCTCCAGGACCTCGATAAGGACACACGGCGCCTGCAGGAATTGAGCGGAAGTCTGCTTGCCCCAAATCAGCGCCAGCTCTTCCAGAAATGGCTCAATAATGTTGCCAGCGAGGACGAGAAGCTCCTGACCAAGGCCGCCTTCACTTCGCTGAGCCACTACCTTAAAATGCACAGCGATCACTCGATGCCGGTGATGATACAACATTTGGCAGCTTTCCCAGTGGTGGGTGGGTTCTTCACGTGGGCCTACAAGGAGCAGCACGAACTCAGGCTGAAGGCCCGGGCGAAGAGAAACCGGAAGCTTTCGAACAAAAAGGATTTGCACCAGGCTATCAAATCCTCCAAATCCTCCGAGTCGGATCCGAGCCTGGGAACTTCGAGCAGAGCCGGAAGTTACATCCAGAGAAAGCGAGATTCGGTAGCGAAAAAGGTTCGGGGCTTGGGGCAAGCCTGACGAAGCAGGGAGCCGGTGTCAGATAGCTCGGCTTGTTCTCTTCCATTCCGTCCCTTCTGGACGTAATTCGTAAACTGAGAAAAGCCAGAGAGTAAAGGGATAATTAAGTGTCTGCGCGCTCTGTGTGTGTGTGTGTGTTTCTCCGGGTCTCCACACATGGGCCACCCTCCATAATATAGTCCGTTTATGAAGGCAAATTTTCGGAAACCTTGCGCGTTGCGGTTGCGCGGACCGGACCGGGCCACCGGCGAGCGCGGAGCGCCGGAGCGCTCGGAGCGCGGAGAGGCGTTGTGCGGGGGCGAACAAGATACACACAAGTCTTCTTTTTTTAAAGTTGTAATTCAGCAAGTGCCAGTTCAGGACAAAGTCAGACTCTCACGAGACCCTCCTCCCCTCGTGTGCCTCGTGTGCCTCGCGAGACCTCGGCGAGCACACACACGCACACGACAGCGTTGCAGCGCAGCCTCAGCACCACAACAAAGGCTGGGACACGAGCGACGAGGCTGGAGCGTGAGCAGATCGGCATGTACCGTTGCTCAACGCACCGTCGCACGCAACAGTACAGCTGCAGATTACAAACGCGCTGCGGCCATCTGCAGCTCCTCCACCCGAGCAATCGCCTGTTGGCGTAGCTCGTCGCCTGGGCCGTGCGTCGCCTCCAGGGCCTGCGCGCACGCCTGCATGGTGGCGAGTGCCGCGCGCACGTCGCCGCACGCCTCGTATAGGTCGGCGAGAGTGAATCGCTGCAGCGCCAGCAGCGGGTGGCGCGGGCAGTGGGAGAGCGCCGCCTCCAAAAACTGCACCGCGTTCCGGCAGCACTCGCGCGCCTCAGCCACCTCCCCTCTCGCCAGCGCCAAGCCGAGGGCCGAGCCTTCTGCCGAGTACCGCACCAGGCTACATGGGTGGCAGAGGCGGCGCAGCGAGCTGAGCGCCTCCTGCACCAGCTCGGCCTCGCGCTCGAGGTCCTCCTCCGCCGCGGCCCGCCGCAGTAAGCTGAGCGGCCGCTCGAGCTCCGCCTCGCTGCCATGATCCGCCCCGCCCGTCATCAGGTCGTCGACGCTCCGCCCGTCGTGCGAGAGGCCGTCCACGCAGCGGGCGCAGCGACACGCGAAGCCGTAGCCCTCCGCGAGCACCCGCTGGCGCACCGCCGTCGGCTGGCACAGCTCGACGTACGAGTGGCACAGCTCCGTGCCCGCGGCCACCTCGCAGAGGGTGCGCACCTCCACCCGATTGCCCGCGTACGTGAGCACGCAGTTGGGCGCGCAGCTGTGGTTGAGCAGCGCGGTGGTGGGGTAGCACGCGGCGCCGACCACGTGCAGGAGCGAGTCCAGCACACCAAAGTTGTTTGCCCTGAACGCCGCCAGCAGGCCCGCCACCCGGGCGGCGGTCACTTCCGGCGGCACCAGCCCAAGCGCCACCGCCTTGCTGCCCAGAGCGAGGTCGGAGCCCAGCGCAGGGCCAGGCGCGAGATTGTCGAAGCTCTGCGCCGCTGGGCCGTTGGGCTCGGCGTGCCGCCGCCAGAGACACCGCCCTGCAAGCAGCAACTCGGCCACCACAGCCTCTTGATCGCCCTCTGCCAGCCGCGGCATGGCTGCGCACTCATGCTTGTGCGATGACCAGTCGGCGCCCTGGCACGTCGCATTGCAGTACCGCGCAGCGCAGCAGCGAGAGCAGCGCAGCAGCGGCTGACGTTCGGCTGCAGCACGAAAGCAGCTGGCGCAGCGCTTCGACCACTGGTGCTGCAGGAGACAGGCCGCAAAGGGTGCACCCGAGAAAGGCGTGGCGAAATGGCCGACGGGGAGGTCAGTCTCTGCAATGGCGCAGCGACCTCGGCCTTCGCGAACGGAAGTCGAGGTCGACATGCACTGCGCCGTCGAGTGAGGGAGACGCGCTCGGCTGGCAGGGGGGGGGGAAGCACACAACCTGGAATGCCACGAGATACTGAACGACACTACGACAGTTCAACGGTAGACATGGGGGCGGCATATTAAACCGCGCCCGCCCCTCTGCCTCAGACGGCACGCGCGGCCGGCAGAGCCGCCACTACCTGGGAGGAGGCCGGTCAGGCGAACGCTCAACGCGTTCCCATTGGAAGAGGCACAGATCGAGACCCCCGACGGACAGCAGCTGGTCACCAGCCCACCCGCACGCGAGCGTCGACGAGGCGTGGCCGTAGAAGCTGCTCCGGTTGGGCTTGCCTTTCTCGGGCTGCACGCACGGGTAGCGGTGCAGGTTGACGCCGCCCGTGGCGTCGACGGTGGCGAGCAGCGCGCCGTCGGGGCTGCGGTCCACGCCGTTGATGCCCGTGCCGTCGGCCCTGCCCAGGAAGATGCCCTGGCAGTGCCAGCAGAGCGTCACGCCGAAGGAGGCCCAATCCAGGTCGCGGCACGCGGAGGCGTGTGCAATCTGCTGCCCGGACGGCGCGTCCCAAAAGCGTAGCTCGTGCCCCAAGCAGTTGCTGCGCAGCACGCACGAGTGCGCGTCCCAGTCGAGGTGCCTGTTGGTTAAACGTCGAGAGGCGCTGAGCCCTCTCGAGGCCCTGGGCGGCCTGGGCCGCGCCCTCGGGTTTGGAGGCGCGCCCTGAGCCTTCGGAGGAGCCGAGCGGGCCGGTGGAGGCGCCGCCTTTCGCGGGGGCAGTGAGGCAGTGAGGCGCTGCTCTCGACGTCTCGACAAGCGAGGCGCGTGATCGCGGAGGAGTGGCCGCAGCACCGCTGGCTCGGCGCGTAGCCGCGCTCGCTGTCGTACAGGTAGATGACGGCGTCGGCGCACCCCACGGCGAGCCACTGCCGGTCTGGCGAGAAGCGAAGCTCGGTGATCCGCCGCGCCGGGCCGCCGCCGCCGCCGCCGCCCGCGCCCTCCAGCGATGGCGCGTACGCATGCTCGGCCGTGGGGTTGAGGGCTGTCTGCCGCGCGCCCTGCGCAAGCGAGAGGCGGTGCACCTGCCAGCCGCCCCTGGCAGTGCCAACGGCAAGGCGCAGGTTGGCACCATCGCTCTCCGTCTCCTGGTCGAAGCCGAGAGCGGTCACGGCCGCCGCCGTGTGCAGTGGCCCCAGCGGTAGTTGCCGACGCGCCTGCAGATCCCATAGCCGCACGCACGCATCGTCGCCGCCGGTGGCGACCAGTGCGCCGCGCGGCGCCACCGCCAGCGCGCGCGCGGCGCCGCTCTCGCCGGCAGTGGCCTCGACGCTGGCGGGGCACCCACCGGGTGGGCGGGCCGCGTGGCCGCGCGCGACAAATCGTGTGGCGCCCTGTAAGGGGATGTGCATTAGCTCCGAGGCACGGCTACCGAGCACGAGCCCCGCCTGCGCGTGCCAACTGAGCGCGCACAGCCGCGGCGGCGCCGGCGCGTCACCGCGGCCGCTGCTGCGCTCAAAGGCGCCGAGCCCCGCGCTCAGCGCGTCGGCCACCGGCAGCGACGCCAGGGGCTCGAGTGTCAACACGCGCCACATCCGGACCGCGCCGTCCTTGCCGCAGCTCAGCAGCGTCGCCCCACCGCCCTCCACCGGCCCCACCACCAGCGCATTGATCGGGCCGTCATGCGCTCCCTGCCGCTTGGCCGCCGTCACCTTGCCGTCCTCGGCGCCCGTGCCGTGCTTGTACTGGTGTAGGTTGCCCTTGTCGCTCCCGACCGTCACCGAGGATGCGTCGCCACACACGGCGAGCTGCGCGGCAACCTTCTCCCGCCCGGCCAGCTTGAGTGGCGCGCTACTTACATCGCTGGCGCGGCCGGCCGCAGCACCGCCCGAGCTGGCGTGGTGCTCTACGCGAAAGATGCGGCCAAAGCCCTTGCCCACCGCCACGAACGCCGCCGAACCTGGCGCGCACGGCAGCGAGCACAGTGCGTAGACCGGATCCTTGTGAGTTTGGACGTGCGCGAGCGCCCTGCCGTTGGCCCAGTCCCACAGCACGACAAGGTGGTCGTCGTCGTTGCCGACGGAGCACAGGACGTCGCCGCTCGCGTCAAAGGCAAGCAGGGTGATCGACCGCTGGTTACACCCCGTGAACACGAGGGGGCCCGCCAGCTTGTGCTCAGGCTCGGCCGCATCCCATATGTATATGGTCGGCTTGTGCACTACGCCCTTTCTTCGGAAGGCCTTCTGGCCGCTCGCCACCACGTGCCTGGCCCGTGCAGGGCACCACGCAGTGGCGACGCACAGCACGTCGTCCTCGTGCGCGCGGAAGTGGCGCTGCGTGTCGCGCGCCACGTCGTGCACCACCACCACCGCCGCCGTCGGGTAGACGAGCGTGCTCGGCGACGCCCACAGCGCGGCGCAGCGCGTGTCAAACCCACGGAAGCCGTACACCCACCGCAGCGCCAGCTCGTCCGCCGGTGGGCTCGGCTCGTCGGGGGGCGGGTTGGTCGGCGCGAAGATAGCCGCTCTCCACGGCTTGAGCGCGCCTAGCTCCTCGCCCGTCGCCGCCGCCTCCTCCACAAAGACGTCGTCGTCGTCGTCGTCGTCACCGCCGCCGCCGCCGCCGCCCGGCAGGCACGCCTTCTCCTTCCACTCGAAGGCACCACCGCCCGTCTCGACGTCGCTGTCGTCGTCGTCGTCATCCGACCCCTCCTCCTCCGCCTCCTCTTCCTCCTCCCCCGGCCCAGCGCTCCCGCTGCGCACGCGCCAGACAAAGGCGCAGAGGTCCTCGCCCCCGACGCTCAGGACGTAGCGGTCGTCGTGTGAGAAGCGCACGGCACTCAACACACCCGCGTGCCCCTCGTAGGCGTGGCTCAACGCGGCGGCGCCCACAGCGCAGTCGGCACGACGGAAGAGGCGCAGCTTCTGCTGCTCGTCGCCTGTCGCCACCAGCTCCACCGCGCCGGTGTGGCTGCAGCACAGCGAGCGCACACACGGCTGAGCGCCCGCGCCAGAGGCGTCCCCGTCTGCGCCCTCGCCGCCCTCGCCGCCCTCGCCGCCCTCGCCGCCCTCGCCGCCCTCGCCGCCCTCGCCGCCCTCGCCGCCCTCGCCGCCGCCGTCAGGGGCCATGACGGGTTCGCTCAAGTGCACGGCCTGCGTCTCTCGCGAGTAGAGCACGCTCTGAGCGGCCGACCACTCCGGCAGTGCGTTCGAGTCCGAGGCCAGCGCTGTGAGCTGCTTGGGCGCGAGCTCCTTGCCCGCATCGTCCCAGTATCGCAGCTCCAGCTCAGAACAATTGCTGCGCAGGCACGAACTGTCCGGGCTCCAGCCCAGCTGGTAGACACCGCCGCTGTGGCCCCGGCAAGTGGCGACGGGTCGGTACGGAGGGGTAGTCGTCCCCTCGGTGCCGCGCACGACGTGCAGCCGGATGGTACCATCGGTCACGCCCACCGCCAGCAGCCGACCGTCTGGCGAGTAGGCCAGCACAAGCACTGCAGCGCCGCCGCCACCGCCGCCGCCTCCACCGCTGCTGGCGCTGGCGGGTACGGCGGCGCGCTCGAGCAGCAGCTCGAGGGGCTCCGCCAGCAGCACGGCGAGCGCGCCATCCGCGCAGCCGAGTGCGAGATGCTCGCCGTCGGGTGAGAAGGCCACGCTGCGTGGCGCCGAGCGCAGCCGCCGCGCCGCGAGCAGCCCGTGCGGCCGCAAGCTCCAGAGCTTAACCGTGCCATCGTCGCCCGCCGTTGCAAACCGCGGCAGCGACGGGTGCTGGGCCAGCCCCCGGAGTTGCATCCACTCGCGGCCCGCGCCGCCGCCCGCCGCGTGCGTGGCCTCGCCCTCCGTGTCGGCCCACCCTCCCGCGTGGCCTTGTGCGAGCAGCGCCGGCGTCTCGGAGCCCTCGCGCAGCAGCACGCGCAGCACAGCGTTCTGCTGCGTGCCGATCAGCAGCTGCCCCACACGGCTTGGCTGCGCCTCGCCGCCGCCCGGCAAGCCACCGCCGCCGCCATCGCCATTGCCATCGCCGTCGCCGTTGTCACCACCACCCTGCCAGCACAACGCGGTCACGCGCACGCCGCCGCGACGCGGCGTCAGGCGGGGCCGGCCGCGCGCATCAAGCAGCTTCTCACGGCAGAGCTGGTTGAGGTCGATCCGTCGTAGCACGTGGTACGCGGCATGCCAAAGCAGCACCACGCCGTCGGCCCCACCCGTTGCGAAGCCCGAGCCGTCGTCGGCTGGCGTGGCGCAGCGCGCGATGCTCTGCAGCGGCCCCTCGTGCGCGCGAAGCCGCCGCCACAGCCGTGTCTCGTGCCAAACGTAGAGGTTGCCGCGCCGCGTGCCCGTGAGCACGCGCCCGTCGGCGTTGACCGCGACGCACGGCAGCGACTGCAGCTCGCCTCTCGCGCCGAAGAGCGCCTTGCGCCAGCGGAGCGGTACGCCGCGTGCCACAGTGCCAAAGCGCAGCTCCCGCTCGCCGCACACGACGATCCGCTCCTCGGCCCCGCGCCCCGCCGCCGGCCCGCCGTCGCCGCCCGCACCACCAGCTGGCGCCTCGCCGCCCGCACCACCGCCTGCGCCCGCGCCCGCGCCCGCCCCTGCTGGCGTGCCATTGGCGGCGAGGGCGGCAGCGGCGGCAGCGGCGGCGGCGGCGGCGGCGGCGGCGGCGGCGGCGGCGGCGGCGGCGGCGGGCGGGCGATCGCCGACGCG
>MDSY01050410.1_pt1 | contig 15674 bp, 8 predicted proteins | sample 811131 | NCBI WGS metagenome assembly MDSY01 (sample SAMN05326643, study PRJNA326480) | marine metagenome | isolation source: seawater | place: Atlantic Ocean: South West | collected 2010
TTGAAGGATTTTTTCGCATGTCGCGGCGATGTTAGCAAGCCAAGAGACGTACTCGATGTAGCGGTCACGCCCGACAACTTGGGTCGTGGCCAATGGGACACCAAGTCCGAGGTGGGTCAAGATCAGGCGCTGAAGTTCTCTTGCGTTTTCACCCTGTGCAGCCCCTGTGCCAACGGCCCCAAGGAACTTCCCAACGGCAATCCGTGGTGTTGCTTCATCCAGGCGAATCAACTGGCGTCGCAGTTCATCAAGCCAAACCGCAGCCTTCAGCCCAAAGGTGATTGGGACGGCTGCTTGCCCGTGTGTCCTGCCAAGCATGACCGTATCTCGTTCTCGCTCAGCTACATCGGCACATACACCGATAAGGAGGCACAATTGCTCGCGCAGCATCACGATGCTGTCCCTCAGTTGGAGGGCAACTGCGGTATCGACAATATCGTTGGATGTGGCGCCGAGATGAATGCACCATCCTGCTTCCCCTGCTGCTTCTGCCATGGCCTTGGTGAGGGCCATGATATCGTGGCGAGTTTCAGCCTCAATTTCAGACACTCGTTCCTTGGTGACAGAGGTAGGATTCGCAATTGATGCGACGATGTCATAGTCGGCTTGAGAAACCCGTCCAAGTTGCATGTGGGCCCAAATCAGTGCGCGCTCAACCTCGAGTTGTCGTTCATGACGGCCTACTTCGGACCAGATGTGCTTGAATTCTTGGCAGCCGTAACGGTAGTCGAGCGGGCAGAAGGACATACCTGTGTGCTCACGCCTCGATTCATCAACATTGCCTTTCGTCTTTCTTGAGCGAATCAAGCCAATTTTGACGTTCCGTTTGCTGTTTCTTCGGATTCCCTGTTGGCCAGCGGACGCATCACTGTACGAATGAGAATGACAGAGCATCCTGAGGAGAGCACGAAAAACACACCCACATAATTGGATATGTTGTACCACATGAGCGCAACACCGATCAGTGAACCATAGCCAATGATTTGGCATACTGCGGATGCCCTTTCTAAGCGGAGCAAATGGGATTCGCTAATTTTCCCTTTGTGCTCGAGAAGAAATGTGTAAATGAGGAAGTAGATGCCTTGAAACGGAATTGCAGATGCAATGATGGTCAATGCAACTTCCCTTACAGCCGTGTAGTTTCGCTCTTGTTCGATGCCCTGAAACAGCATGAATGCTGTGTTGGTTCCAAGCAACGCAGCCATGATGGTCCAGCGCTTGTCTTGGGAGGATGTTCGACTCTCAACGTTGACTGAGTCTTCACCCATGGACCCCGAGTTAAGGGGTTATGGTTTGATGTTTACCGTTGTTATCGAACATGCGGTAAGGGTTTCGAGGGCTCGCAAGTTGAACCGTTCACGCTGATGCTACGAGTTTGATGAGGATGCCAGTGATGCCTGCTACAATGAGCAGGAGAAGCATCATTGCTAAGGGGCCGTACTGATTCTTGTCGGCTACGGCGGTGCCGAAGAAGCCGTCGCGTTTGATGGCTTCGACAAAGGAACTTGCTTCCTCAAATTCGGGAAGCGGTCGTCGTGGAATTCGTTCCCCTTCTCGCACCACAAGTTCGTCGCTCATGGATGTCGGTTCAGCCGGTAGGGCATGAATGTTGCTCTGTAGCGGTTCATCGGAAGTATATTGCACGGTGGACAGAAGGAGGGATTCATGGCTCGCATGGCGTTGCCCCTTGAGGGCAATCATATTCATCTCGCTGTTGAAGGCAGCACTGGAGGCACCACGCTCGGCCTGCACATGGCTGCGGACACCATTGAGAACGGAGGTAGGGTGCTTTGGGCTTCACCTGAAATGCCAGACGGCGTCCGTTTCGGTCAACTCTTTGATCATCTTTCCCTTGCAGACTCCTCTCGATTCCATGCTATGAACCTCGTCGGTTCGTTGACGCAAGCCGTGAGTGTTTTGTTGGAGACTTCGTCCTCACTTCCGAGTGTTAAGCTCGTGGTGCTGGATGACTGGTGCGACGAGAGCGGTCGCGTCTCTGCCGAACGGATCAAGGATGCAGGCACGCTTGCGGCATCGCTTGACTCCAACATCACGTTGCTGTTGGTCAGTAAGGCGGGCATCAATGCCGGAAATGGGCAATCAACGTTGAACGTTCGTGGTCGCTCTGGAATGGAAAAAAATGGGTTTCAAATTTGGACCCTGGAGCGCCCTAAAGATGGGCCTTTCAGGACCCTCACGATGAACGATGAGCGGGTTGATTGCCAGATTGAGGACGAAGGTTTCATCCAAAGTTAATCTTCGGCTGAATCGTCTTCACCGAGCAGTTCTGCCATTTCCTCAAGAGCGTCTTCATCTGGTTCGTCAAACTGCTCTGGGTTTTTAGCACCACCATCAAGCATGTCTTCACCAGCAACCTTTGGTGCCGAAGATTCAAGCATTTGTGCTCGATTTTCACTTGCTCGACGAGCAACAAACCAACCCATGCCAATGAACAAAACGACGAGAATGATGTATGCAATGTTCTTGGTCAGTTGTTCATCGGCCATGAGGTGAGCATAACGCACCTTCATTTAGCCGTTTTGTGGTTTATCTGAGTGTTTGATTGATTCCTTCCATTCCAGCGGTTGAGCGAGATGTCGACGGGAGTCGGAAGGTGGTTGAACCCAATTGCTGTTCTCTTCATTCGAGGGTGCTGCATCCCATCCCACCTCTTGTCGTTGCTTGCATTCCGGGCACCGTACACCTTGCCCTTGACCCATGGATTTCATCGTGCGGTCACATTTTGGGCATGTCGGTCGAATCAGGAGGGTTTTTTTCACAGCTATTCTCAATTTTTCGAGGTGGAGTACACCCTCTTCTGGAGCGAGCCCAAAGCCTTCGATTGTGTCTCCGGGTTTGAGTGTTTGAGCGAGTTTTTTCACATCACCGCTTTCCGAAAAAGCCATCCAAACCCCGGCCTTTGTGTTGATTGCAGTCGTCCCTCGTGGAAGGATTTCGATGCTTGAGACTTCTGCAGTGTGCATCGTTTCCAAATGATCATCAGAGGCTTGGTTTGTCGCAAACACTCGGCTGGACAGCACCGCCTCAGTCGATTCTGCTTCGATGAGCATGCTTGCACTGAGGGCGGCGGAATCTTCGGTTCTTCCTCGGACACCAAACAACACTGGGCATGTGCTACGAGGGGAAATCAAACTCCTTTGGGTTCGTGGATCACGGGTAAGAAACGTCCCCTCAAGATTGGAAACCTGTCCTAAAGCGTCCTCACAGACCTTTCGTTCCGTCGTGTTCCATTTCCTTTCCTGCCGCCATGCAATGGCTTCCCATGTGATATATCGTTGAGGCCATAGAACCGCAGCCGTGGCTCCGATTCGTCCCATACCCCCCCAACTTCTTGTTGCCTCAGGTACTTCGTCAAGGCGAACATGCCTCCGGACAGCGTGAAAATAAAAATCCGAGGGGACAGGCAAATGTTCGAACCAAACCATACCAGGATCAGTCGGGGATTGAAGGCGTTTGTGTTCGTCTGTTTCCGTAATAGCACCTGCCAGAGGTTGTAGTTCTGAGGTCCAGTGTGCATCTAAAAAGCGAATTAAGTCGTTCACATTCGATGTATTTAATTCCACAGCCACAGCTGCATTTCCTCGAGTTCGCTGCTGTGCAAATGGCCACAACCTGACCAATCTTAATTCGCCAATTTCAACATGGTTTGGCAGTTGCGTGAGCAAGTGATGCAGACTAAATGTAGTGCACCCCGCGGCCAGTGTATCGGTGTCATCCAGTCCTAACCATCCCATATGTTCACCTCAACGGGTCGAATGGATCGCCACGATCGTTCTCATCAAAAACACGTTCAACGACGCTGGCTAATCCCAAATTCCAATCCACCTTGAAACAGCGTAATCCTTGGGCCCAGCCAGCACCCATGTCGCTGTCACGATCACCAATCATAACATCAAGGTCATTGTTAGGTGAAATCTTTGGTTTCCACCAATTCACTTTAGCTCCTTCCAGAACTTCATGCAAACTTCGTTCCTTCGTAGCACCAGGTCCACGAAGCAAGTGTTCACCATGCCTGAGCATCCCCGGCATTGGTTTTCGACAGTGACAACGGTCTCGATGGCGATGTGGGCACACCAGCACCGCATCAAAATGGGCATCTTGATCAATTTCGAGCATCATCAACCGCATAGCATCATGGATGTCATGAATCCTGTCAACACCCCACAGGCCCCTTGAAATTGGAGATTGGTTCGTGACGATGCAGATCTGGTATCCATTGCGACGCAGGTCGCCAATGGCTTGCGCGGCACCGTCAAGCAACACCAATTCTTGTGGTGTGTTGATGTAATTCGGACTGCCAACATTGAGCACCCCGTCCCGATCGATGAAAGCAATGGCGCCATGCTTCGGCGCTCTTTCTGGTAACGGTGAGGGCGTGTACTGGACAATGACCTCCCGCATGACTTGCCGTAGTCCCTTCATATGAAAGGCGTTTTGTGTGAATCGGGGTTTGGTTGAAATGCCACCGCCTTATGGGTTGCTTGATGCTGGTTTCCAATGAGGTGATCTCTATCATCGGAGCATTTGGCTTGGTTGCTTTAGCAATCTCGTGGCACCGAAGGGAATCATCACCGGTGCGGTTGTCACAGGTGGGCTGGATTTCTGTTGGCTTGTACTTCTTCAATGATGCAAGTTTATACCTCGCACATGATGACTTGATTTTGACCTTGTTTTCGGTCATGACTTTACCCATGGCCATTGGTATGGCACTTTGGGAATCTCGCGCCGATGATGAACGTACCAAGGCTTCACTCACATGGGCTCGGGGTGCTGTCGCTTACGCAGGTGGCCCATACCTTTTGATCGCACATGTGCCATGGCTGAGCGTCCTTGCAATTTGGTTTGTGGCTGCCCAGGCCGCAGTCTTCTTGCGGTTTTCAGGTGGTGATCACGTTGTGATGGGTGAGACATGGGTCAACACAAGCCAAGGGCAAGTTACTTGGGAAGAATTTGAAGGAAACCGGTGGTTCATGGGTTCATCATCAGAAGAATACATGTTCCAAACCGAACTTCTTCTAGCAGATGGTGGAGCAGCAATTGGAATCAATTTCATTCTCGCCTGCACGGCCTTGCAATCGATGGTGATCTTCATTGGTGCCATTGCCGTATTGGACATTGATTGGCGCCGTCGTTGCCGCGTCTTGTTCCTCACAGTCCCTTTGATTCATATCCTTAACTTGTTCCGGAATGCAGGACTCATTTGGCTTCACACAACCTATGTAGAATGGACACTCCTTGATATGTCGGTGTTTGAGTTTGGCCACGGCTACGTTGCCCGAGTTGTCTCTTTGTTTGCCATGTTTATCATGGCTCTGATCATGTTTGATCTGTTGCCTGAGTTACACAAACACATTGTGCGTCTGTTAGAACCCCTCGGGTTGATGCAGCCAAAGAAAGGCCAGCATTAGCGTTGGTGCCATGCATCTGAAGGTGATGCACGCGTCCATTGGACACCGCTACCTGCAGGGTACTCCAACACCTCATTTCCAGAGGCATCCAGCATGCCCATCAACTGTTGTGATGGAGGTTGGGCTGTAGGGAGAACAGGGTCCAGAAGGTCGTTGAACGCCGCCATACTTTGGACAGGTATGTTTTGTTGAACCACAGGGGGTTCGAACCCTGTAGCTTGTTCCAACGTTGATTCGCTGGAATACATATCGTGAGGTGCTTCCTGTGTTTGGGGTTCCAAATCAGGGGTTTCATTGGTTTCCATTCCAAGCATTTGTGAAGCGATGTCCTGTTGTTTCATTTCATCCCAATCATCACCGTCTGGACGGTCGGGTCCGCTTCGAGTGAAGCCGAGGCCGACAATCATGAGCACGATGAATACAACCGCACCAACGAGACCAATCGAACCGTAAATCAAATCGTTTGCAACGCTTGGTGCGAGGTCAGCGTTGTCGCCGACACCATCACCATCTGTGTCTTCAGATTCATCAGGATCATCAGGGAATGCATCATCTTCATCGCTGACTCCATCCCCGTCGCCATCAAAGGCATCGAATGTGGTGGTGCAGATGATCGAGGCAATCTCTAACTCTTCGATGGACACGACCTTGTCCTTGTTGTTGTCAATAATCTGTGCATCGTATTCATTCTTGATGTCGAGTTTGTCAAACGATTCAACGCCCAATCCTTTCCCATCGGCGAGCAGTTGAGATGCAATGATGTCCAGTTCATTGGAGCAAGAACATACTTCTTGCAAGACTTCCCTGTACTCGATTTCTCCATCATCGTTCAAGTCGATGTCTTCAAATTGAATGTCATCGCTCTCGATTTGATTTTGGAATTCGCGTTCACTGACGACGCCATCACCATCACGATCTGCTTCTTCGAAAACGAGCACTGCTTCATCTTCGCACGATGTGTCAACAACCCCATCGTTATCGGGGTCTTCTGGCTCATCGACTGGCGGTAATTGGGAGTCTTCCCACGACGCCATAATGCTGACATCAGTGATGGCTTCCTCAATAGTAAGCGTGATGTCAAAACGACCGTTTGCTGGCATTTGTATGTAAAGCACGTGAGTTGTGCCATCGCCTTCTGCTTTCACATCGACGGCTTCGCTGGTTAGATCTTCTTGATTTGGACGACCCTGTCGGCCTTTTTCTTCTTCAACGCCTTGATTTTCGGGGCCACCGAAATCGAATGCCACCACATTTCCTGAGCCTTCAAGGACCAATGTTCCCTGACCACCATAGGTGTTCACTTCAAGGAACATACCAGGGTTTTCCAATTCCACGAAGAAGAACAGTGTTTCGTCTTCGGGTGCTTCAAGACCAGTGATTTCCTCTCCATTGAAAAGTTCAATCGGTGTACCATCATAAGTCCAAATATAACGGTCTTCAAATGATGCAGTGATCATGATGTTGGCAAACACATCCTCTGTCGTGAGGAGAATGTACCAGGTGCCGGGTGTTGGGTCATTGAACGCAATTTTATCACCTGCTCCCGGGGATGCAGATTGAACATCAAATTCTCCTGCCGTTGGGAATTGTTCCAAACGCATGTACATTGTGGCTTCACCGTAGCCTTCTGACAAATCCACTTCAAGCCGTTCAGTTCCGGTTGGCACGTTGATTTTGAAGTATTGATTCAGACCATCGTAACCGGTGAGTGGCCCATAGGCTACACCGGGGGTTAGTTCGATAGCATCTTCAGGCTCTGTGTTGTCTGGAGCAAAGGCCATCGTTGAGACAATCGTGTAATCAAAAGCACGTTGGAAGGTATATGCAGTGACGTAATATCGCCCTGGCTCAACATCGTAGAGCGTGGCATCGTGTTCGTTACCTTGGCCTGTTTCATAGGTGATTTTGCCCTCGTTGGGATTGCCTCCTAAGTCATCATCACCCTCAAAGAACCAGAAATTAAACGGGTCGGGGACCGTTCCCCATGAGAGCCCAATATTGATGTTGCCTGTGCCACCATAGGTGCTTACAGTCAAACTGGATAGGTTCTGCTCAACATCGACGTAGTAGTAGAGCACACGTTCTTCCATGTCTGCTTGTCGTCCAACATCGATGGTTTGCCCGGTCACTGGAATGCCATTGATCAGCTGTGTCATTTCGTCTTCACCCGGTGGCGGTGCAGCCACTTGCCATTCGACAGATATCGAGTAGTCCTCAATATCGCTTTGCGGGACCATAAGCATCCACCATGTGCCTTCCTGAGGCCAACTAAATTGCTCTAGTGCATAGCCCCAGTTGGCTTCGATGTGATGATCATGTTCCCAGGAACTCGGGATTTCTTCGTGACCAAAATAAACGTCAATAACTGTTTCTTCCACCTTGAATTCGCCAGGATAGAGGTTGAAGTAAAAATCCTTAGTTAACTCATCAAGGGTGGCAAAGAAGAGAAGATTATCACCAGATTGTCCAGCAATTCCTTCAACCACATCACCGCTTTCGAGTTCAATCGCCTGTGCGATGATGGTCCCATCTGGCATCACCCAATCGGCTCCGTGGATTGTACCGGTATTGTTTGCTTCATCATGTGTTGTTGCACCTTCACCTTCAGCAAAGGTCCAGTTGGAGGTCCAACTCACATTGCTTGTGGCGTTGGAAAAACCTGTACCAATCGATACGTTGTCGAGAAGACCATGGAAGTAATTGCAGTCGCAACCAGCACCCATGCTGCCAATGTAGAGTTCATCGCATGAATCTCCAGAGGTGAAGCAGTCGTTTGAGCCGAAATCACCTGCGGGAATGATAGCGTCTTCCGATGAAATCTCTCCGGCACCGAGTCCATTGATTCTGAATTCGCCTCCTACACCTTCGATCACCTCGACTTCGATATGGGACCATGCCTCTATTTCGATGGTCTGATTAGCCGTTGGGTGCTGTGAAAGACTGTATTCTGAGGCGTATGCCAATGTTCCTTGGTTCAGGTACATGCCCCATCCATAATCGCCTTTCATGGCCACGAATTGGATGCCTTCATCGGTGTAGGGGAAAACCCAAGCCGAGAGAAGCAGGCTCTCAGAAATGTTGAGGCTGTCGCTGTGGGCGACTTCGATATGGTCGGCTTGACCGTCGAACCTCAATGAGTAGTCTGCACCAGGACCAACCTCAACCACACCGTAGACAGGGAAGTACTGAGGGTCGATCTCCAAATCGTTCCAGGTCCCTGGCATGATGTTACCCATGTTGGTTCCAGCAATGTGGACATAGCCTTCATCATCGCTTGCCGATGGTTGGTCTGCACCCCAGTCCCTGTAGTAGAACGGGGCTCCATTGTGCCACCTGTACTCACCGTCGTTGTCGATATCAGACAGCCCTGTCCAGAGATGGTGGGTTTGATTGTCCCACATGGCAAACGTGTCGAAGACCCATTGATTTTCTTCTGCATCATCGATCGTGACGAGAAAACCATCGAGACCACGGGCGACTTCTGCAGCAACATCCCATGAACTCTCACTCAGCAAATGGTACGTGTGGTTGTTCGCCGGATTCACGGCTGTTGTCAGCACTTGCACATCTTGTGGTTCTTGTGCGCTGACAACGGGTGTCATTGGTACAAGAAGGCTCAAGAAAAAAACGCTCACAAGCAGTGATGCCTTGATTCGCATGGTAAGTATGTTCAACCGCACATCTATGAAGGGTTTGGTGCATTGTTCGAACAATTTCTAGGCTCACTTGAGCCGCTTGCCACCGATCCTCAGTTCTGTTTGAAGTGGCATTTGGTGCTCCCATGCAAATTCTTTGACAATTCTCCAAGCTTTTTCTGAACCTTCGTAATCCTTCACGTCGATGATTTTATTTCGAGTGTTGGCTTTGAACGCTGCAATTGGTTCTGCGTTTTTGAACACTAAATATGCCGAACCAAATCCAAACCGTTCTTTCATGATGTCTGCAAAGTATGGAGCAATTGGATCGCTTGGTGGGAGGACAAAGTCCCGGATTGGCGGTATGTCTTTGGCCTCCTCCAAGAGGTTCTTTCGACCCCAGCACACTTGGTCCAATTCCTCAATAAGGAACCCTTTCACGAGTGTTTCATCTTCTTCGAAGGAGTTGAGTACCGCTTTGATTTCTTCTGGCTTGAACGGTGTTCCTGCTAGGCGCAACAATTGCTTCAATGTGATGACAGGGTAGTCCTTCACGAGGGAACGAATGTATTCTCTGCGTAGTTCAACGGGGTCAGCGCCAGGCTCAAGTTTGACGGTTCTGAACCCGCCACGGAAATCTTGTACGATGTGCCCGGATCGAATCAACGGCTGGACCAGTTTTCTAAATTCTGATTGAGTGAGAGCATGACGTTCTTTGAAGAGATTAGGATCGGAATTACCGCTAAAGAATTCTACGATGTCCCATAGTTCTTCGTCAAAAGGCTCGCCGCGTATGGCCAATAGGTTTTGGAAATGTTCGTAACTTGCCCAGACTTGATGGCCACGTAGGTTGATGCCTTGGTGCATTCTATTCGCACTCGCCATGCTTTTCAGGTCGACTCGATACAACTCACAACGGCCACGAAGGGCAAAGTCATCACGTATTTCTGTAACCTCTTTAAGCGCCATGACTTCATTTTCCATTCTTGTCTTTTGGTGGAGGTTATGCCGGTGGAACAATGCCCTTTCTGCGATTTCACGGGGTTGTGGATCAACAACACCACCTCGAATCATCCGCTCCCCGGTCATCTTGAAGCCAATTCGCTCAAGCGCTTCACGAGTGGTTTCTGAAAGGCTGGAAACAGGTTCGCTGTTGAAATTAGACAACACAGCAACATCGACCAGTTGGTCGGCGTGATTGTCGAGCAGCAACTTAAATGCCTCACAAAATTCATCAATGTATGCTGTTGGAACATGCAAGTCCTTGATGACAAGGTAGTCATTGACCTTGAACATCAATACTTTTCCAATCGGGTCAATGCCCTTGAACACCGGCAAGTACCAGCCACGGTCTAAGACGCTGCGCACTTCCCATATGAAGCGTGAAACATAGGGGTCGGATTGCGTGAGAATACGCATTGTGCGGTCCTCACGGCGGGGTTGTTGAAGGATTTCGACTTCCTCGGGCATGCAGTAGAATGCTTCAGGATCAGGAACAAGCGCCATCACCTTAGCAATGCGACCTTCCTTTTCCAAATTCATCAATGCCACGGTGAGGTCCTCAAAAGAACGGGTGACATAGAATCGGAGAGTGTTGCCTTTCACCGGCCCCATTCTTCGAATAACATCGACAAGAGCACTTTCGAAATCAAGTGGTTCATACACATCGTGCACCCTGTGGAAAAGCGAGAGCCTGCGTCGTCGTCCAGGCACATCTTCAAACTGTTTGACAACAAGCATTTGACGCTCAAGGTTCGACATGGCGTACTTGATGTCCCGTTGGAGGGAACGGTGTTCGTCTCCCTTCGGGAAATCAGCCATGATTTCCTGCCGTGTGACGTTTTCTCCGATAGGGATCCTCTTGAGCAACTCTTCCTCCATAGGTCCAACCCAAGGCTCAGGTTTCAATCCAAGCAGCATTGGTATCGTATCTTTCGTGGTGTAGCCCATTCGGTTGTGGAGCAAGCGACCCATGATCACGTCAGAATCCAATTGCATATCCTGCCAATCTTTGAATCTGAAGTCATCAACTCTGTACAGAAGCTCCTGTTGTTTTTGGAACAGGACGTGAGAATCAAAAGCTGAGAATCCATCCTCATACTTTCGGAAGGTTTTGTCCAATACCAAGTTCTGAACCCAACGGTATTCAACCACATCTTCCGAACTATCAACGAGCCGATGCTCGTCAATTTTGAGAATATATTCAGCCTCATCTGTCTGTTTATAGAAACCGACGGACAGCACGTTCCGAGTTTCAAGTTCGTGAAGAATCTTGTCGACCATGGCACGAGGGAACGGCAATCGTTCTTCCAATTGGTCCCCGGTTTTTGGCCCTTCACTGCCGAGCATTTCAATAATTTTGACCCTCATTGCCTCGTGTGGATCGCCAAGTGATTGGCTCTTCCATTCTGTCGGTTTGCGTTCATCGAAGGCCGTGGCTATTGAGTATGATAGGCCTCGAGTGTGCAACTCTCTGAGGTCGGTAACATCCCTTCCACCGTTGACAGCCAAGCATCCGAGGGTTCCATGGATTTCTGCCATGAACGGCGAGAACCATTTTCCGTCAAGTTGTTCAGAACCAGTACCGTCGAGTTTGGTGATTTTCCCTTCTTCACATAGTTGCGTGACCCAACCCCGGATGGTATCCAAGTCCACATCGGCTAGTTTTTCCTTGTACAATGGGTTATGGAATTCAGGGTCCAGACCACCACCGTGTGACATCAATGTCATCAACTGCTTTGCATTTTGAGGAATTGGGGCTTTGTCAAGATAGAATTTATCCAATTGATCTGCAGTTAACTCGGTTGCCAAACTGCGGGTCCCGAGTAAACGACGCAAAATTTCCGGGTCGATGTCCTTGACGAGGTACGCTCGAGTTTTCATCGCCATCAAGTCCTCGAAGGCCGACATAAACAGGGACATTCCTAGACGCGAAGGGACTGTGACCTTGTTGTGGACAATTCTTGCATCGCCCTGAACACATGATTGGAGGAACACCTCCAGGCTTTTCATATCAATATCCCCGAACATGATCTCATTTTTGGCTTCCCGCATTAGGAGGCTGTCACCAGTTGTTCGATGTTTGTTGAGCAAGGCTTCGGCTTTTTGTTGGAATTGTTGTGGACTGATTTCCTCAGCACCAATTCGCTTGGGAATGATCATCGATCGGCCAGCAACTTCCCTGAATCGTTTTGCGAAAATTTGCGTGTTAACCACATAACGCTCGATGACTTCATTGTGGTTGTTGTTTCGGAACGCTCTGTACATTTGTCCAGGGTCCACTTCTTCTGAAGTACGAATAAGCAATCCATTTTCATCAAATGACATCTCTATGACGGCAATGTTGTTTGATTCAGCTAAACCTGCCATGAAGTAGCCCAATGCAGTGTTGAAACCTCGACCCCTGCAGGTGGTGATCATGTAGGTGGGGTGGCCCCCACTCAACACTTGTTCAACCAGAATTCGGTTTGGGTCTGGCACTTGAAACGAATCGAGGCTATGTTCTTCAAGGTGCCTTGCGATAGCGTTTGCCACATCGTTTGAAAGCCCGTATGCATCACGTAAGACCGTTCGTGGGTCTTCTTCTCGTCGTAGGGATACAATACAATGTCCAATCAGATCTAACAATGCGTTGGAAAGTTCCCTTGAACGCGACCTTGCTTCACCGGACCACGAAGGGACCGTTGGTCGGTGGCCCGTGACGGATGCAACATTGACCCTTGTGCCCTGAATGTTGGTGACTCGATACGTTGAACCACCAAGCAAAATCACATCGCCACCACGCAGATTCGAAACAAAGGAACCCGATAGTTGACCCAGAATGGAACCTTCAGCATTGAACACGAGGTACGAATTGTCGGGTGCAATGGTTCCGATATTGGTGTAATAAATCATTCTTGAATAGCCGCGCTTTCCATAGATGTTCTCTTCCCAATCCACCCAAACACGACGTTCCTCCTCGAGCATGTCTAAGACTTCAATGAAATCATCGTATTCGAAGTTGCGATAGGACCAAGCGTTGACGATAATTTCGTAGGCTTCATCGATATCGATTTGGTTGATGATCACCAATCCGATCATGAACTGGGCCACGACGTCCAAGCAATTTTCTGGGAAATCTAAACGGTCCATATCCCCCGTCTGAATGGCTGCCTGCAAGGCCGCTAATTCCAGCAGATCATCGACACTGGAGGGAAGGAAACGTGCCCTTGGGATACCACCAACGTGGTGGCCTGCACGACCAATGCGCTGGAGTGCAGTTGCAATATCGCCAGGGCTTCCGATTTGTAGAACCAAATCGACTGAACCAATGTCAATTCCCATCTCAAGGGATGAAGAGGTAACAACTGCTCTCAAGTGACCATGCTTGAGTTTCTTTTCAACATCAAGACGTATTTTTTTATCCATTGAACCGTGGTGTCCAGCAACGAGGTCTCCGAGGTATGGTCGAAGTTTGAGCACTATGTTTTCAGTCATTTTTCGAGTGTTAGCAAAGACAATGGTCGTGGTGTGTGCTGCAATAAGGTCCGCGATTGCTTCGATGTTTTTATCAAAGATTTTCATCACAGATAGGTCGCTAAATTTAGGATCGGTGATGAGGATATCCAAATCCAATTCTCTGGATCCTGATACCTTTGCAATGTAGACCTTTGTGGCATCGTTGAGTTGTTCTTGGTCGTCACTCGCCACTAAAAAATCAGCGACAGTTTCCAAGGGTTCCATCGTTGCAGATATTCCAATTCGTTGAACTGGGCGGTTAAGCAACGTATCCAAGTACGAAAGTGTAAGCGCCAGGTGAACACCACGCTTTGTCGGAACCAACGAGTGCAACTCATCAATGATCATGTATTCGACTTCGCTCACAATGGGTTGAAATCTTGGAGAGGTGATGGCAATGGCCAAACTTTCGGGCGTTGTAATGAGGATATGTGGTGGATTACGAAGCATCTTTTGTCGCTCATTTTGAGGCGTGTCACCGGTTCGCAGGCCCACGCGGATCTCTTGAGCCCTGTCGGGGAGGTAACGTTCAGATATTTCCTTGAGGGGGCCAAGCAAGTTTCTCTGGATGTCGTTTGCCAGTGCTTTAATCGGCGAGATATAGACACAGTACACTCTTTTTTCGAGCTTGCCATCGAGGGCTCGGCGCACAAGTTGATCGATGATTGATAAAAAGGCAGTCAATGTTTTTCCAGATCCTGTAGGGGAGCAGAGCAACAAGTGTTCTTGATTGATAATGGAGGGAATGGCCAGTTTTTGCGGTCGTGTAAAATCTGGAAATTTATCCTTGAACCAATTACGAACTGGAGGGCATAATAACGCCAACAGTTCCTCTGTTTCCAGAGGGGTTTCAAGGTAATGTATATCTGCCATATTTTTTTCTCACTTGCCCGTGAGTCTCAAGCGTACGCAAGGAGTAAATGAACCTGTTGTTGTATGGCTAAAAAACACCAGCGTACTCAAAGGTGCTCAGGCCCAGCGCAGTCCGCCTTTTTTCCATCGGTTTACGGGTTCTGTAGCCGGACGTTTAGGTGGGGTGAGAAGGGGGGATACATCCGCACTTGGTGGTGCCTGGACTTCATGCAAGGCTTGTGTTGGGCATGAGCCGATGCATGAGAGGCAACCTACGCATTGTTCCTCCACGACAACCACGGGTCGCTTTGCTTTTGTTCGCTCAGGGGGCGATTCCAACAGAGGGAGCAGCGCTTCAAATGGGCAATGCGATATGCACAAATCGCATCCTGTGCAATCTGATTCGATGATTGCTACCATCGATTGTCCCATGGTTTTCGCAACCCGCCATGCTTCTTAACGCTACGCTTTGGCGTTTTGTGCACGCTTTTGACGGTGAGGTTGAAAGGTGATTCACCTTACGAGGGCTGAGGTAGGATTCAATGCAACAAGATGCTGAGCGACTCGAGCGAATGTCTGGTATGCTAAAGCGCAGAGGCATCATCTTGCCTGCGTTTGAAATCCATGGTGGAGCAAAAGGCCTCTACGACTTCGGTCCCGTAGGTGGACGTCTTCGCAACAGAGTAAACCAAACGTGGATTGACCACTGGCTTTCCCTTGGAAACATTGTTGAACTTTCATGCCCAACTGTAACCCCATATGCTGTCTTGGAGGCTTCAGGTCACGTTGGAGAGTTTTCAGACTTCATGACGGTGTGTACAACATGCGACGAAGCAAGCAGAGCTGATACACTGCTCGAAGCGTCGCATCCAAACCCCGAGGCCTTGAGTCGAGACGAACTGCAAAAACTCCTCACAGTTGTCAACCCCCCCTGCCCCAGCTGCGTCAACCATTCCTGGAGCGAAGTAACAGCACAAAATTTGATGTTCAACACAACCATTGGTGCTGGAAGTTCAGGGAAACCCGGTTTCCTGCGCCCTGAGACCGCCCAAGGCATGTTCACCTCCTTCCCTGCACTGTTGCGGCATAACCGTGACCGTTTGCCATTTGGGGCGATTCAAGTCGGAAAGGGATACCGTAACGAAATTTCACCCCGTCAAGGAATGATCCGACTTCGAGAATTCAACATGGCGGAATTGGAATACTTCATCAACCCGCATGAAGATCAACATCACGATTTCAGCCCATGGGCGGATGTCAA
>MDSY01070971.1_pt1 | contig 15671 bp, 8 predicted proteins | sample 811131 | NCBI WGS metagenome assembly MDSY01 (sample SAMN05326643, study PRJNA326480) | marine metagenome | isolation source: seawater | place: Atlantic Ocean: South West | collected 2010
AGACTCCAAAGACGGCCAAAAATTCCACGCGGTTGTTTCGTTTCTCGTGGCCGCGACTGAGTTGTTGAATCGACTCCCCCCGGGTACCACGGTGATGCCCCGACGAGTAGGGGGTATGCATGAAATATACTCAATGGAGCTCGACACGCTGGATGACAATATGGCTTCTGATTCAGGCGATAGCTCCAGCGACGACGAGGAAAGCACGCGGGTACGGAAACGAGGTACCACGAGTTCAATCAAAACATGTTTACCCCCTCTCGCCCCCGAGTGTTCGTTCCAGATCGCCAAGTTATTGGACAGTGGGTTTCTGAAGAACGTAGTCAATGCATGTTTAGGAGGTTCTGGTTCAACCGCTCAAAATGAACAAGCCACCCGCACTCTGTCTTACTTCATCGGGTGCGTGTTACAAAAGCTCAAAAGCGGCGATAGAAATTCTCTACTATCGACGCTCGCGTTCGGCACGCCGTTCATTTCCAAAACATGGGCGACGTATGCGAGGTTTTGCGTCGAGAAGCGGTGGCCTTTGAGTTCTTTGAGTCATGATCCAGGAGGTACAGTCACAAAATACACGTCTACGCCGAATTCACATTGGATTTCCAGTCTCGGCGTGTTCGCGCAGGCGTACGGCACGTTTCTCCTGACGGGCGACGACAAGGAGTTTTTAGTTTCTGGCAAGCCGTTGCCTGTGGCTGAGATTGGCAGTGTCGTTGTAACGTTACGAGATGCGCTTTGGTACACGTTGTGGGTATCTGACGGATTGGTTGACAGTACTGATATGGGGTATGACGGTCATGATTCGCATGCTACTACCACAAGAGCCACCCAACTCACCTACAACACCAAGGCGCTGGCCCGAGCGTTGCAACAAGTACACGACCGCAACGGCCGTTTAAAGTTAGTCGACCCTGCCCTATTTCACGCCCCCGAGCTGTTCGGTGCTAGTTCGTCTGTTCGCGTTGGACCTGGAAGCGCCGCCGCAGCCGCGGACGGGTTCCTCGCGGAAGCGAGCGCCGATTTGGGGTACGACGGCGTCGCGAAACGGGGCAAGAAAAGCAAACAATTTCGAAGCCGCGCCGCAGAGCTGTTGTTAAAAGCCCCTTCCCTCGTTCCGTTTGACGTCCGCGTGCGCTGGTTCTCGGATGGCTTGGTACGTGACCGGATGGAGAACGTGGGGAGAGGTGGTGCCGCGGAGGCCCTAGGTATGAGCGCCGAGCACCACGTCACGGTCCGGCGAGGAAGCATATTTTCCGACGCGTTGCAACAATTAGGCCCCGCTGTTTTCAAACAAGACTTGATGCAATGGCGACTGGATAATCCAAACGAAAGACCCCCTGGATCCTTGAAAGGAACGATTCGGGTACGGTTCCTGAATCAGCACGGCGTGGATGAACCCGGTGTGGACGGCGGCGGGCTGTTCAAGGACTTTTTATCAGCGCTGATGGGTGAAGCGTTTGACCCTACAATTGGAGGTTTATTCGTGGAGACCCCGACGCGTACTTTGTACCCCAATCCTGCATCCGAACAGCAGGTGGGTCCAGACCACTTGAAACGCTTAGAATTCCTTGGTGCTGTGTTAGGCAAAGCCGTGTATGAGCAGATTTTAGTCGATGTACCTTTGGCTGGTTTCTTTTTGTCAAAATTGAGAGACAGAAGACCGCCAGAGTTGAACGATTTATCCTCACTGGACCCCGAGCTGTACCACCACCTGTTGGGGCTGAAAACAATGAGCGCTTCTGATGTGGAAGGGTTAGGGCTGGATTTTACAGTCACGGATCGGAGTATGAGTGACGGATCAACATTCAGTACATGTGACTTATTGCCAAACGGGTCAAATATCCCAGTCACTAGCCAAAATCGCTCGCATTACGTGCATCTAATGGCGCACCACCTTCTTCACCGGCAGATCCGACGACAGGTAAACGCGTTCACGCAGGGGTTCCGGTCGTTGATACCCCCGGAAACGTTACAGGTGTTCGCGCCAAGCGAGCTGGGCTTGCTGATTTCTGGCGAGGGGGGCAAAATCAACGTCAACGACCTCGCGAACTCAACGATGTATAGTGGAGGCTATGATGATCAGCACGAGAGTATAAAACTGTTATGGTCTGTGCTTGCTGAATTTGAAGAATCAGATCAAAGAGCATTCCTCAAGTTCGTCACCGCGTGTCCCAACACACCGTTGCTAGGGTTCCAAAAGTTGGTCCCCAAGTTCTGTATTCACAGGAGTGGGATGACCGGTGGTACGAACAGCAGCGAAGGCAACGCAGACGTGAACCGACTACCCACCGCGGCGACGTGTATGAACATGCTCAAGTTACCTCCGTATAAGGATCGAACGGTTTTTAAGGAGAAACTTTTGTTAGCGATCAACTCAGAGAGCGGGTTTGATTTGAGTTAGAGTTTAATAGACTTAGTCTGTGAACTAAATTATTGATATCCTCTCTACGTCCCTACTATCTTCGCTTGCCTTTGCCTCGTTTGGATGAAGGTGTTGCTTTTTTTACCTCCCTCTTCTCCAGCTCCACTAGAAGCGGCTTGAGGAACCGCTCAGTTACGTCCGGCGATATCTTCGAAGCTCGTTCCAGAATTTCAACGGCGCCTGCGAAATCACCAGTTTTCTTGAGAACAGCCGCCAACGAAAGCATCGTTCCTAAATCATTTTCGCGGATCGCTAGGGAAGCTTCTAAGTTGTGTATGGAAGCATGTAAGCTGTCGGCATCACCTACGTTCGCGTACGCGACGCCAGCGCCCGTTAACGCCCGTCCCCTTCTCTCCGCGTTCGTTTCACCGGAAGCGCACTGCTGGTACACGCGGGCCGCTTGCCGCCACTGCTTCAGCTTCCCGAAAGTATGTGCAAGCGCGAAAAGAACCGCGGGGTGCGCGGTGGCGAGGGATAAGGAAGATGAAGCTGTAGTGTCAGTGGCATTGGTTGTGTTGTTGTCATCCACCACCACATCACCATCCCCAATAATAATACTGGCCGCACAATTTTCCAATATCCGCGCGGCGTCGGCGAAACGTTCCTCGGACGTCGCCTCCGCCGCGGATCGTAACGCCTGCAGCTCGTGTTCCGTCAAATCACGCTCGAACAACACCCCAGTTTGCTCTACTCGTACTCCTGCTCCCGCTCCATCAACCTTCACTGAATTATTTCCGCTTTCTTCTGAGGTACCTCTTTTGTTACTTGTTATCTCTTTCATTCGCGTCGGGTCAAACACCGGGTCTATGCCTAAAGTTGTCCTAGCCACCTCTGTTCTCATAATGACTCCTTGGAGTAGAGCATTTAAACTAGCAGGCAACCAGTACATGTGCACGGCTTGCGGCAACGTCAGCCCTATTAACAAGGTAGGCACGCACAGCCACTCCATCGTGAGTTTCATGATCAAAGCGGGTTTTGATTTCTCGGCGGCTGTTCCAAAAGAATTATTTATATTCGCGAACAAAGCGCCCGCGACGGCAATTGGCAAAACCGCGCCGTATATGCCCATGGGCGCGGTCGCGGATTGCAGGTCGACTGCTGATTGTGTCAAGTCATGGAACCATAGGGTGCCTCCTGATTGAAGAGCGTGAGTGTTAATTTCGTTCGCAACCATCCGCCGCACGCTCATCACGGCTAACACGAACGTGGGGAGTTGCACCATCGGTCCTGCGACGAGCCACCCCAGGCTTACCCCGTTCGTCACCCGCCGTAGCTCCTTCGCCGCGGCGAGCACGCTTTTAATATCCCGTGGGGGGTTGCCGTCCTTGTCTCTGGCGCGTGCTATCGCGGTGTTCAACAGCGAACCAGCCTTGGCTTGCTTCACCGTGAACGGGAACAACGCTGCGCGAACCGCAACGGCGCCGCACGCGATGGTGCACCACCAAGGCAAACCAGACGTGGCGTGCGCCTGTTCAAGCACGTTCGCGGCGATGCCCACGGGATCGAAGCCTGTCACATAACTCGTATCGTCCAGCAGAGGCACATCGGTGGGGATGAACGACGATGACGACGCCACAGCCGACGTGTCGTCCCCAATCCCGGATGTCGTCGCCCCATTTGAACCATCGTCACCAGACGAAGAACTCTGTCCTCCGCGAAACCAACCACTCGACGACGCGGTTGATGCAAACCCCCTTGGGAACGCTGCGGACACGAGCAGGCGCTCCACTCGATCGCTGTGCGACGCGAGCGAGCCTAACTGCCGCAGCATCGCGCTGCGTCCCGTATCCGCGCGGGTGCCTATGGAGGTACCTGTTGATGACGTCTGGTTAAAATGAGTTTGCTGAAAATGGAAAATGGCTTTGAGACCACCTCAGATTCCCACGCGCGTGGAATGCTGCCACTGGTCACAGCATCCTTCGTGGTGCTCCCGAGACCGAAATCTGTGCTGATTCAACGCCCGGTAGTGAACTCTGAACAATACCTCGCACGACGCGAGCGCAAGGTTGCGCAGCTGGTGAGTAGCGCGGTTCTTTTCAAGGGGTGCCTAGATTCCTTAGATTCGGGCGTTCTTCGCGACTAACACTCTCTCCCCTTCCAGCGCGCCTCCGTGCGGTCGTATCAAGTGAGGGCGCCACTGGGACAGCGCACGGTTCGATACCCCCCCCCAGGCCCCCACGCTTCATCAGAAGACCCCGACGAAGAGGACCTGACGGACGACGAGGAGGACTCCGGGGACGAGGACGACCTCGGCACTGACGAAGATTCCGAACCGAGCTCAGACCCTGGCTCCGTGTTGTGAGGCTCTCCAAAAGTGACGTCGAGAAACCTAGCGGCTGCTAGAAACGTATCCAGCACTCCATAGACTACAAATACACACCGAAAGAGAACCATGGCCCGTTATGCCGGGCCCAAGCGTAATGCGCAAGCCGCGTGTTTAGATATGATAACCATAGAAGCTCCCGCGCGCTGCAGTCGCCGGTCGAAAGATCTCGGCGGAAACGTAAAACCAGCGACGCAAAACACGGCGGGCGAGGGAAGTTTTAGCTTACAGTTGCCGAGTCGGTTGGTGCGTCCGGGGGATGTGAGAACGCAGACGCAGACGATTGATGGAGGTGCGACGCAGACCACTGTGAAAACCGGTGGGACGGACGGTCAGACTCAAGGCATGGGAACGGCTGAAACGAACTGTGCGCGTCCGCCCGAGGCTTGGGCGGGCGATTCTTTCGTGGCGGGCGGCGTCGGGTTTTCGCCGAAGACGTGTAGAGCGAATGAAAACAACGCAAAGGAAGCTTTAGGTCAAGGCGGTGAGGTCAACTATGATACTCAAAAAACAGAAGAGTACGCGGTTGACCCGTACAAGCGACTGGCGAAGCTGGCGCGGAACACTTTCAAGGAACCTAAACCCGTTGACCGAAAAAACAAAAACGAAAAAGAAAAAGAAAAGGCAAAGGCAAATTCTTCGTCGCCGTCGCTGCTGCCCGCCCAGCCCTTGACCTCCGTCTTTGTGTACTTCCACACGGGTGTGAGCAAATTGCGGAGGAACATATTCGTCAAAGGTTTGAGTAACTTGGGGGCTGTGATAATTGAAGATAATTTTGATAACCGAACGACGCACGTCGTGACGGACGACGCGCAGTGGATGGAGATCTTTTCGGTCAAAAAGAAAACTTCAAACACGAAACCGAAACCGAAAACAGTCGCGCAGAGTACTGAGGTACTCGACTTGACCTCTATAATCGCGGTGTCCCCTGAATGGTGCGTGGAGTGTATTAGACTGAAAGCGCTTGTCGATACGGCGTTGTATCCTCCCGGGTCTGGCACGAAAGGCAAGGGGAAAGAAGCGGTTGGTGACGGGAGTGAGAATTCCTCACTGCCAATCGCCGAGCGTCGAAGGTTGGAGCTTCTGGCGCTTCAGGACGCGGCGAAGGACGCGGCTCGCCAAGCCGCGGACGCCGCAGAGTTCGCCGCGCACCCTGACGCGGATAATGGTATAGATGCAGTGTTCGCCGCGTTCGATGCGTCGGAGAAGTTGGAAAGGAAAGCACGTGCGTTGGAAGCGGCGGCCACACGCGCGGGCCCGGCCCCAAACTGGGTCGCGATTCCCGACTCGGAGCAACAGCAACGGGCTTACCTCGGTCGTGTGAAAATCGCGCTGGCGTGCCAACAACCCACGAACGCGCAAGCGTTGCCTGGAGGAGCAGGCACCAACAAAGATGTGAGTAGGTTCGAAAACAACGACAGCGAAGGTTCCGCGCGGAATTCGTTGGATAGCCAGGACACCTATGGGGGTTTGGACGAGGGTGGCTTGTTTTCGAACAGCGGCGATCCAAAAGACTGGAAAAACGCCGGGAAGCTAAACGCGCATTTAATGAAACCTTTATCTGAACTGGCTGACATTTATGAAACCGTTTTGGCCGTTGACAAGGGCGTTGACAAGTACAAAGCCAAGAACCACAAGATGGTCGTCGCGGCGCTGAAGGAGCTTGATTTTTTCGTCACGGATGTGAAGCAGTTGATAAATCTCCCAAACCCTGAAACCGGGGAATTAACGGGGAAACCGTTGACTTCCGCGTTTGCAAAGAAAAAGAGTACCATCAGGGATAAAATCGCGGAGATTTTAACCACGGGGCGGCTACAGAAACTAGAGATGTTGAAAACCGACAAAAGAGTCAGTGCTTTGCTACAGTTGGGCATGATATGGGGCGTCGGCCCTGAAACCGCGCGTCGGCTACACGACCGCCACGGGTACGATTCGATTGAGAAACTCAAGGCGAGGGTAAAGGAAGAGGAGGAAAAAGAGCAGGAGGGTGAAATAATTCCAAAAGAACAAAAAGTCTTGACCCCGCAGCAGCGCATCGGCTTAAAGCACTTTAGGGAGTTTGAGTTGAAGATACCACGGGAAGAGGCGGCGGCTATTGGGCGGATATGCAAAGAAGCGGTGGAGCAGGTTTGCGGGGCTGGGAGGTGCCAAGTGACTTTAGCAGGAAGCTTCCGAAGGGGAAATCCCGTGTGCGGCGACATCGACGTTTTGATTTCGCCGTTTTACAAATTCGCGCAAGACGCTAGTCAGTTGAGCGACCTTGAAGTAGAACAGCTGGAGAATGAAAGGAAGTTATTGACTGATTGCGGTACCTCTTCCAGTAAAACGGCGCAGGGTGGAGCGTTACAGAACGGTAGTTTGGATGGCGATGCAGTACATGACGGTGATTCAGTACATGACGGTATCATGATAGCGCACCAGTCAGGTACTGATACTTCCAACTTACCCGTCATCCCGCGAAGACCCGACTCGCCAAAGCGCCAGACGTACGTCGATCGCCTTGACGACATTCTGCCGAACGTGTTGAGTTTAATAAAACAAAGGGGGTTGATCACGGACGATCTGGGAAAGGGGAAGGGGAGGTCGTACATGGGTGTGGCGCGAGTGCCTATGGATGTTGAGTTGCTGTGTGAAAGCGAAGCGAACAATACTGACAGCGTTGGTGCGTTGGGTGGAAGTGAACAATTGAGTTCTGACATTGGCTCTCCAAACCCCACCGCCGCAAACCCACCCAACCCGCGCAAGTTCCGCCGCATCGACATCAAAGTCTACGCCCCCGAGGAGTACCCGTTCGCGCTGATGTACTTTACCGGCAGCGGTTATTTCAACCGCTCGATGCGTTGGTGGAGTAAAAAGAAGTTCAACGGCATGAGTTTGGGGGACAAGGGGTTCAGGGTGGTATCAGGGGCGAAAGAGTCGAAAGTGGAACACACGAAGCCGTTTCTAACGGAGCACGACATTTTTGAATACTTGAAGTTGGCGTACGTCGCGCCAGAGGATAGGTGTGTTTGATGAATGGTTTGGATTGTTTAGGGTATATTAAGGGTATATTAACCCTGAGCAGCAACAGCTCTGTAAAGTACGACAGAAATATAGTGAGACGAGGGAGAGAGTAGAAGTAGTAGAGACGCGCGTAGCAAACGTTTGATGACAAAAAATTGCATGAAAAACTGACAACCAACTTTTCGTTCATTCATACCGGAATGCGCCCAGATGAGTCCTACCCGTCCCACGCGTCGTCTTTCCGTCGACGGCACGTGTGTCGCCTGTTCGGAATCACTGGAAGCGGCGACGCGTGTGGTGTGGCACGTCGCGTGCGCGGCAGTGCTTGAGCGCGTGGATGTGGTGGTCGTGCACGTCGGGAGTAATGATGCGATCGAAAACCACGCTCCTTTTCTCGATTGCCACGGCGAACTGAATCGAGCCGCATCATTCATGGCGCGCGTGTTACAGTACCTGGAGACCCCGCCGTGCCTCCGCCGAGGGTTGGTACCTACACACCCGGATTTGACATCAGTCGGCTCGTTGCCTCCCGAAACCAAAACAGGGTTCATGCCGCACCACAAACGCGCGCACGAGGAGGCGAAGTTCCGAGATGGCGTGGTGGTTGACGCAAAAGAAAATTACAAAAAACACCCGCCCAGTTCAGATGATGTAGCGACGCCGACCAAGCCTGGTCGGTCCACTTTCGCAAACGTTGGCCTGGAACAGTACGTCCGAATCGACCGCGCGGTGAGAACCGGTATGCGGGTCACAGTAGCCGAATCCGCAATTGATGATGACATAAAAACGTGGCGCGTTGTGACTCGCGGTGAAGCGCGCGATAATTCGAATGAAAATTTCTGGGGCTTTGATGTAAAAGTGCTGAGTGGGTCTGTTCGTGACAAAACAAAACCCGAGTGGCGAGTGCACCAAGGCGTAAGGTATTGCATAGAGTGATAAATAGGTGGAGTAAGTAGGTGTAGAATGAATTAATTAAATGGCTATATGGGCTGTATGAGGTCGCTGGGGTATGGTGCCTTGCTCGAAATACTGAGTGAGACGGCAGGCTCCGGTGGAATAAAAAGGCTAGGATCTAGCCGCTCTAGTTAGCTCGATGTTCGTTTAAAAAGGATATATGCTATAGCTATACTGAAAGGAAAAGACATGTAAACGCGGCGAGGAGCGACACCGAGTTTCTCGTACGCGACGCTTCGCTGACTGCTCCGTACTGGCAATGGTCCCCCCAGTAGCCTTCGTCGCACACACAGCTGTACCCCTGGCCGATCAAGTTGGCACACGTGCCGTGCGAGACACCCTCGTCGAACATACCCCCCTTGCAGTTATCAGGCAAGCACGCATGACACAGGAACCCGGACATGAGTAACATATCGTTATCGCAGTTAGAATTGCACGCCAGACAATCGGCACTAACCCCGTACCCCGGCCCTAACGGGGTCATGTTCAGGTACCCGTCGTTGTGCCCGATGGTGTGCACGACTTGGTTCAGGTTGTCGGAGAAAGAACTCGTTGCAGAAGTGTCCACGCAGTAGTCTACGCCAGTATCTGACGAGGATTGCGACGGGTAGGCGATGGACGGACCATTTGGAATCGAATCGTCGTCTTCACATTTTGTGGTTCTTTTCACGAACCCGATTGATGAATCGTCGTCGCCGTCCGCAAAGAACAAAGCACCGGTGGTTGGGTGGATAGTTAGTCCGAACAATTTGCTTGCGCCTGTGCTTATCTCATTTAACCGCACACCGGAAGTTTTGTGAAGCGCGATTACATTGCCCGTTGCGAATTCAGAGACGTACAAAACGTTGCCGTGAATGGCTAATCCGCTTGGTCGGTCGAATCCGTCCGCAAACGTGAAATGAGACGCACATCCGAAAATGGAATACTCGAACGAAGGCTCTGGGGAGGACCATAATGTAAAGTTGCCGCCTAAATCGTTGCGGGCGTCGCCTGTGAATGAGCCTGAATCCGCGTGCACAGCGACGATACGACCTCCGCCCACATCCGCGACGAAAACGGTTCGCGTCGAGGCATCCACCACCACGTGCCCTGGAATTCCCTTGACATATTCCAAATGAATTTCAGGAAACCGTCTTACGTTCGCCAGCGAGTGGTCCAAACTCCCCGGCCCGTGCGGCTTCTCGAAATCGTACCGCACCAACGTTTGGTTCAACCCGTCGTTTACCCAGAAAACGTTCCCGAACGGGGTTGAAGGTTCGGGGTCGTGGCCTATGCCGACGCAAAGAGGCGTGGCATGCAGCATATCAATGTGCGTCATAAAGCAAGTGTCTCGATTTTGATTTTGGGAGGACGTACTGAGCACAGCATCCTCGGCAAAGTCTTGCTCCGGGTCGCACGCCTCGCCAGACGCGTTGACGAACACGTGTGACCCTGCGGGCCACCCTCCAGCAAACGCATCGCCCTCCACAACTACCGTGTCGTAAAGACTCGGCCCCATGAACCGGTTCGCGCGCTTCATCCCTTGGTAATCGTTTTCGGATTCCTGGCAGGTTACTAATGGGGCGCCAGCATTGCTACTCCCGAACGACAGACTCGCGACGCTCGCCATGTAGTGGTACCTGGCGCGGTCCAATCGGTGGACAGTGTGGGTTATTTGAGGGTTTTGAGGGTCTATTCCTGAGTCACCCTCATCGCCATCACCCCAAACCCCCCTCAACACCGTCAACGCGTCTGTTTTCTCGTCGGCGACCCACAAATCGCCAGTCGCCGGGTGGAACTCCAAATCCCGCGGCGTCGCGAACGCTTTTTTAAAGTTAAACCCAGAAGGGGGGGTTAACTTTTCTATACTGCGTGCTATGCCGAACTGCGGGACGCACGCATCGGTGTACGGTGCCGCGCCTGGTACGTGCGTTTGTGTCTCTCGCTCGCCCGCCGGTGCCACTTCTTCTTCGCTCGATACACTCAAACTCGAACAAGCAGCGCTCGATGTTTCTGTTAATAACGTCGCCACCACTTGGACTAATGAAACGTCTTCAGGAATATCAGTGAGGTTCAGGGTACTTGTAATAGACGGCAATACGTATCTAAGCCTTCCACAGTGATCGATCACCGCGTAGGAAGGGTGTACCGCCGGGTCGAAGAAGGCGTACGCCAAGGCTCGGCTCGCGTCGTCGATGATTTTTATCGACGCGTGTGGATCCGATCCATCCATAGCGCTCCACGCCGTCGCCACGCCAGGGTTGACGCCGTTCTTCAGCGAAATTATGAATTCCAAATTGCCAGGTAGGTCGTTTGAACCGATTCGGCTCTGCAACGCGGTGACGTACTTCGTGAACGTGGGGTACTCCGTGCGGCCGTCCAAACCGCCGGTGAAGAAGTTGCCCACGACGGTGACGTATTTTTTGCCATCGTCGCGATTCGTGTAGTCACCCAGCGTCACTGACCCCACCGTGGGGTGCGCTGTCGTATGCACAGTGCTGAGCACCGCATCAGGCAACCGAAGTGTCGTGCTTGGGACGTAGAAACCGCGCGCGGAGGTTGGTGTGGGTCGTGCAACAGTCATGAGACACACGAAGAGGAACACGAGTCTCGGGCTGTCGAAGATGACGGCTCGGGAACCACGTCGATCGTGCCTACGCCTCTCATGCGTGCCTTGCTCGCGCGTCGGGGTACACGGAAGCGCCATCCTCCACGGTGCACAACGAACAACTCCAATACTAAACCCGGACGCCCTAGACAGCAGACCACCACTGGGAGAAGCGCCACCTCCACGCGCGTCGAGCTCTGAGGGGTGCCGAGTTCCGAAAAGCGATAGGGAGGACACGTGTTCGCTTTAGCGGACGGGAGAGATTGAAAATAAAACGCTCGAAATTTTGTGCCCATTCAAGAGTGTCACTCATCACGCGTTTATGTCTATTACAACCCTCAAGTCCTATTTCCCTCCTACTCCTCGAGCTCGCCGTGCCTTCGCAGCAGGTCCTGTGCCGTGCTGTGCTGCACTCTTGCCATCATTACGCCTTTGGGGAACATGTCGACGACGCTGTATACGATGGCGAGCGTGGGTAGGATCGCGGCGAGCGTGGCGACAGGGCCCGTTCGGACCGCCGTGAACGGCAGGGACATGCACAGACACATCAACCCGGTGGTTGGCATGACCCATATGTCGGATATTGAGCTTATCTGGTGCATGATAAACTCCAGCCTGCTCTCCAACGTGGTCATGTACAAGCCCAGGGATGAAATCCACAGAAACCCGCACATCAAGCTCCGAACGTTGCACCACATGCTCGCGCCTAAATTTTTGTCATACCCGGCGAATGCGGATTCACACCAAGGCTTGAGCAACGCCCGCGCTCGTGCCGCGAGGTCGTGCCACGAACGAACGCGGTACTCAGACACAGAAGTGGCACGCTTATCTCGCGCGCACCGGTGCCGGGCGAACATGAAGGCCGCAACGCCGCATCAACGCGCGGCCCGGTGTGCGAAGCGGAAAACCTAAAGAATTTTGTTAAAAAATAAAAGGAGTGTCTACAGAAATATGTGAAAACCCAACAACGCGTTCAACGCGTTCATCCCCAACTCAACAAGCCCCATGACGGCACGACTTCGGACCTCATCCCCGACCTCGGACGGCCGAGCAGTGAGTCTGAATCGGAAACGAGAAGCCCCACGACATGAAAATAGTTGGCGACCCGATGGGCGACGCTTTTATGCGTCGCGCGGACGCCGAACCAAGGACGTCGGGAATAGCGCTATTGTTTGCTGACTGGACTCGTCGTCTCGCTACTGCGTTGTAAAAATCAAAAAACAACGAACTTACGCCCCCCCCATGGCACTTCGTTCCGCGCCTTCACAGGCGCGATCGATCGAACCGAAAGCGACACCCTTCCGTCGTTCTCGTGTCCCCAACCCTCGCGCTTACCTAACGCGCGCTTCTTCCCGTAGAAGGCTTCCTTCTCAAGACCACCGCCCGCCCCCAAGTCCCCCTCCCGCATTCCACATGGTGGCCACCGAGGGCTGGGTCGATCGCGACTCCGGTCTAATGAAGGGATGCGTCTCGCTGGTTCGGTGGGGCGATGAGTGGCCTGTTATGATTCCCCTGTACCTCACCATCGTGTTTGGGGGCGTGATTGCCGCCGTGTACTTGACCTACTGCGGCCACAGAGCGGTGGGAATGGCGATCACCGGGTTCGCCGTGTTCTTCGCGTTCACGTCATCAGGCTACCCAATGTGTCACGATGCGTCTTCTGCCTGGGAAATCGGGTGGTACTCGAACTGGGTGTTCATCGGCATGGTGCTTTTAATCGCGTGGTTCCTTCGCGCGCAACGCGACAAGGCTTTAAAACCAGGCGGGTGGGCTGCGGCAATTGTGTACCGAAAGGTTGCGCCGCCGTCAAAATCTCCTTTCTTCCAAAAAGACCTCGCAATTCTCGGTCCGCTGAACGAGCTACTCACCATGACGTACGGCGAGATTTTCGTGTGGGGCATGATCGCGGCGTGGCTTGCCGTTGCGTTTTATGAGCGCTACGACACGTCATTAGGCACCCCATCCGAGAACTCCGGGTATGAAACCTATTTCGGCAACAAAACGAGGGCGGCTGGGAAAGGATTCGCGCAGGTGGCGGTGCGGTGTTTATTCCTCGCAATCCTAACCCCGTCGCGTAACGTAACCCTGTACCAGCTGTTTGGGATCCCGTTCGACAGGGGAATCAAGCAGCACAAACAAATCGGACGTCTGTTTTACATTTTCATGGTGATCCACGTGATCTGTATGTTGTGCGGAGGCACGGAGAAGGGTATCGTTACCTGGGACAAGCAGTTCAACTTGAATGAACCCAACCTTTGGCCCGGAGTCGTCGCGTTTTCCGCGTTCCTCGGGCAGTTCTTCCTAAGCCTGCCGTACTGGCGCCGGAACCACTTCGAGTTGTTTTACTGGATGCACATCAACTTCATGTTTGTTGGGAACATGTTTCTTATTTTCCACAACCGGTTCAGGGCGGTATCTTGGATCATTCCCACATTCGCGTTTTTCTGGCTAGACTTCGGCGTCCGGTGGTACGCCAAGCTGGGTAAAAAGTCACACCTTGTGAGCACCGAAATCGTCGACGCGAACTTGGTCAAGCTCATCGTTAAGAGAGACGGGTTCCCATCCAAAGCGTTCGACTTCCACCCGGGGAGCTACATCTGGCTCTCCGTTGACGTCCCCGAAGAGCACAGAGCCAACTTGATGAAGAAAGCGCTCGGCCCACCGGCGGCACCCGTGCAAATCCCTTCGTTCCTCTGGTTCCACCCCATTACGGTTTCCGGGTACGACCCCGTTACGAACGAACTCACCCTGTTCATCAAGCGCATGGGTGCCAAAGATGACGAATGGTCAGGGCAGATCATCAAAACCGTGGAGCACGTTAAAAACGGCGCGCTGAAGCTTGAAGAAGTGCGAGTGCACGTCGGCGGTCCGCATGGCAACCTGCAAGTGCAACCGGATGACGTGGACCACGTGGTTTTGGTCGCGGGCGGCATCGGTGTGACACCGATGGCGGCTATTCTCGAGGACCAAATCCGTAGTGTTACAACGACGAACAACAAAACCTCGTTGATCTGGACCACGCGCGTGCCTTCTGAAATCAAGGCGTTTTCCTACCTGTTCGACCAAATTGCGAAGCTTCCCTCGGACCAGAAATCCCGATTCAACGTCAAGGTGTTTGTCACGTCCGGGAAGGAAAATTCCGCTGACGTGGAAGCATCGGCGTCGTCCGTCGTCTCCGTGAACTCTGGAAGGCCTGACTTCGACGCGTTAATCAAACAGGCCCAAGCTGACTCTGTCGGACACACCGGCGTGTACATCTGCGGGCCGGACGCGATGTCCGACTCGGTGGAGAACGCCGCGCACGCCAACAAGTGCGTCGTGCACAGGGAGACGTTCGAGTTCTAACTCAGGACATCTTGAGTTATTATGAGCTGTGTCTCTATGTCTATGCTCTAATCCTTATCTACCGGTGTACATAAGCTTTTCTGTTACTAATAAGTTTTTCTGTTATTACGAGGTATTACAAACGTATCACTCGTCGTCGCTCTCCCCTGTTTCCCCTCTCCGCTCGCGTTCCTCCGCCTCTTCGTCGTCCGACGATTCCGCGTGGTCCCCGCCAGCTAATAAGGCGCACTCTTGTGACAGCTCAGCAACTAAACGCCACTTGGGCCGCGCTGTGAGCTCAAGCGCCCACAGGTCGTCAAGCGTAACCTCCGTATCGCCGATCTCCACGGAGCCGCCGTAAAGGTAGAGGATGTTGCCTTTCACCGCCACTGCGGCGTTCATCCGCCCCCTCGGCCGCGGCGCGTGTCGCGGCGCAGCCTCTCCGCTCCCTGGAGAGTACAGCAACTCGGAAACTTGCCCTCCTACCTTGTACAGCTTGTACGCCTTCCGTACTGCATATCCGCGGTAGTGCGCCTGGATTTTGATCGCCGCCCTGGTAGCGCCGTCGCGAACGTTGAAATTTTTATTTACGCTCTCGCCCCGCGCCACGCGTTCCGCTTCTTCCTTCCCGCCGGTTTCGGTGCCAGGAGCTTTCCCTTTCTTGTCGTTTTTTTCCGCGTACAGCGTCACAGGGAACCACCTCCCATCGTCCAAAGACATGGAATACGCATCGGAAAAGAATTCTGAAATAATAACCTCGCCCTTCCTCACCTCGTGGTCCACGACGCCGCCGAAGAGGACGGCGCGTTTCTTCGCCAAATGCGTCGCGCTCGTCGCGCCCGCCCGCGGACCTGGCGCCAACCCCTTCTTTTTGGATTTTTCCCACCCCCACGTGTTCAGGTCTAACCTCCACAGATCAGAAAACGTGGCGCCCTTCTCCAATTCGCCCTCATCGCCCTCGCCGTCCCCCGCGTACTTGCAGTCCCCGCCGTACACAAAGAGATTGTCGCCGGAAACAGAGACGTGCGACGCGCTGCGAGGGGACGGGCCGACGTTTCCTA
>MDSY01033184.1_pt1 | contig 15664 bp, 24 predicted proteins | sample 811131 | NCBI WGS metagenome assembly MDSY01 (sample SAMN05326643, study PRJNA326480) | marine metagenome | isolation source: seawater | place: Atlantic Ocean: South West | collected 2010
ATGGTAACACGAGCGGTGATAGCATGTTGGCGGCTGTTGCCTTTGATGTTGCGTGAGGTAATCAATGGACCCACTCACCGTTGCCGCTGCCATAGCCGCTACCAAGACGTTAGTTAAATCTGCTCGTGGGGTTCAAGAAATTGTTCACGGGTTAGACGGCGTCTTTCATGCACAAGACGAGCATGAGAAAAACAAAAATCATAAACCCGGCAGCTCTATTGGTGAAAAGAATAAATCAATCCTTCAGAAACGTGCTAAGGATGACGGCTCCGAAACTTCTATGTCGGCTAGTGCCGCAGCTATAATCGAACAAAAGCAGTTGGATCAGCAAATCGCTGACCTACGCGACGAAATTAATCGTAAATGGCCGTCTAAGGCAGGGGAAAAAAGTACCTGGGACCAAATTTTAGATGAACGTGAAAAACGCATCGCAGAAAAAAAAGAACGTGAAAAACGCGAAAAAATTGAAGCGGAAGAACGCGCAGAGCGTAGAAAGGCTATGTTGCTTGAGGCGGCAAAAGGACTTGCTGTAGCAATTGTTGCTGGCGGCATTGCTTGGTTTTTGTGGTGGGCATATACAAGTGGACCGGCGGTAAAGTAATATGGAACTAACAGCTGCTCATGCTATGCAATTTCTTATGTTAGTTGGAACTATCGCTGGGGGGTATGCTGTAGTTAAGTCACAATTAGCAAGAGTAATTGAAGATTTAGAAAATCATATTACAGCATCAGACAATCATAAAACTAAATTTGATGCTAGATTGGATGATGCTGAATCACAACGTGCAGTATTTGCCAGTCAAATTAAAACGCTGTCTCAAATTAATAGTGTAGCCTCTTTAGCTGAATTAAATACTAGATTAGCTAGACTAGAAATGGGGCATGAGTATCTAAGTAAACAAATAGATCGAATGCATTCAATGCATAATGGTAAACATCCACCTGTAGACAACTAATGAAAGATATTTAAAAATGGTAGGACTTACGATAATAATTTTTCAAGTTGCTATTATAGGAGTACTTTTGTAATGCTTTCATTGCTAGGCAGTGTGCTTGGTTTTGGTACCAGCTTTCTACCCAAGGTTATGGATTACTTTCAAGATAAATCAGACAAAGCGCATGAATTAAAGTTAATGGAAAAGCAAATTGATCAGCAGAAAGCGCTTGGCGAAATCAAGCTTCAACATATGCACGTTGAAGCTGACATTCGCGAAGGCGAAGCTTTGCTAAAACACTCGTCCAACTTACAAGCAAAAGCTAGCCCGTGGGTAGTTAACTTAGCCGCATCCGTTCGCCCATGTCTAACCTACCTTTTAGCGCTTGAGTTTGGTGTATTAACCCTATGCGTTAGTATGGATTGGATGACTGCTGAACAGTACAACATGATATGGAATGATGAATTTCAAGCCGTTTGGGCAGCAGTCGTGTCATTTTGGTTTGGTTCTAGAACTATGGCACGAAAGTCTCAAACATGAGGATTAATGAAGCCGGTTTGGAAATACTCAAATCCTTCGAAGGGTGGCGACCCAACGTCTATCATTGCGGTGCAAGATGGACTATCGGGTGGGGCAGTACGTATGATCTTAACGGCGATCGTATTACCCCTAATCACCCTGATATTGATGAAGTCGAAGGCGAAGCTTTGCTCCGACAAGAAATACGCCATGTTGAAAGAACAATTACACGAGTTGTCAAAGCACCTTTAAATGAAAATCAATTCTCTGCTTTGTGTTCATTTACTTATAACGTAGGAAGTGGTAATTTTTTTCGCAGTACTATGCGTCAAAAAATATCTCGTTTAGACTACGAAGGTGCAGCTGATGAGTTTCCTAAATGGCGTAGGTCAGTAGGTAAAATTCTTCCAGGATTAGTACGCCGTCGTATTTCTGAACGCGCTTTATTCTTGTCGTAATGGAGACAATAGATGGCCAAAGATACAATCCTTACACGCATTGGAGTAAAAGGATATAACAAGCCTAAAGCTACACCAAATCACCCTAAAAAAAGTCACGTTGTTGTAGCAAAGGAGGGTAACAAAGTAAAAACAATTCGATTTGGTCAACAAGGGGTTTCTGGTGCTGGCAAGAATCCTAAAACTAGAAAGCAAAAAATGAGGCGTAAATCGTTTAAAGCACGACATGGAAGAAATATTAAAAAAGGAAAAATGTCAGCAGCATATTGGGCTAATAAGGTAAAGTGGTAGCCATTATAGCATCGGCCACATTTTGTTTTTTTACCAAAGCTGATATAATTCGGTGATCCATTAAGTTACCTAACAAGTCAACGTACATTACCGGGTGATGTTGACCGTGTCGATGATTACGATCTTCTGACTGCACCCTAGCATCTAAATCATATACATTTTCATAGTATACTGATGTATAACAGGGAGAATTATCGTTGCCTAACAACGTATGACCGTACTTAGCAGACGATATTTGGCATATAATTACCTCTTTATCACCTTCATTAAAATTAAATTTTGCTAACTCTATTTCTTGCTGAGACATGCCGCCAGCAATAAAAGTGCATCGATCCTTAAACGTTTCTACTAAAGAAAATACCGACCGTTTGTAAAAAGCAAACACTATTACTTTGCTATTTGCTTGTTCTACAATCTCTTCTACCACTTTTATCTTAGGATTGTTATCACTTGGCACTATAGTGTGAGTATTACCTTCTTCATCGATAATAAACCCAGACCCTATTTGCTGTAACTTCATAGCTTGAGTAATAGCCATAGGTGCCGTTATACTGCCTTCCTCTATCTTTATTACAAAATCTTTGTGCATTTGAGTATACATTTCTTTTTGATTTTTAGTCATATCATAGTCTCTCGTAGAGTATGACTTGTCTGGCAAATCAGTCCATTCTTTCTTCTTAGCTCTAAAAGAAGCTGCGGTTAGTATTTGTTCTAGCTCCTTGCTATTTCTGCTACCAACAATCTCTTTACCAAGGTAGCCGCCCATAATACAAAAGCGATTTCTAAATGCGTAGGGGTTCCTAGTACCAACGTGTCCTATTACTTTTAATTGACCCCATAAGTCCATAGCGGATTTAGTAACCGGTTGCCCAGACAGCACCCTTACCACTTTTGCTTCTTTAGCTAAATTGATAGCCCTTTTAGTGCGCATAGCTCTTGGGTTTTTTAGTGCAATGGACTCATCAAATACTAAGTACACTGATCGTTCTTGCATCATATCCGATAGTATTTTTTGCCCTTTTTTAGTAGAGATAGCTTCATAATTAATAGCCATCATAATGTTAACGCCTTCTGGTATATAAGGCCAAGGGGCATAACTAATACCTGTTACGCCTTGCTTTTCAGCCTCTATCATCCAGTTAGTTTTAAGAGAATTAGGACACACAACTATCATAAAATCAACAACATCTTTGTAGATTAGGTCAGTAAATTCAGACCAACATACAGCCGATTTACCAAGTCCCATCTCCATAAAGTAAGCGTAGCCTTCTTTACCTTCAGCCGATTTTAAAGCTTCAAGCTGTACTTTATACGGCTTAGATGATAAATGCCATTTTGTCACTTTACCCACCCCTTTGTAGTCATAGTTTTAGTACGCACCGGGTCTAAAATCTTCCCCATAAACATATCATAAAGACCGTTGCCGGGGTTGCCGTCTATTAAGTTGCACACCTCTTTGAGACTATGAATTAATTCTCTCTGTAACGTTGGTATAGTGTCATTACCAAGATCAGTTTCATCAGATAAAAACATACACGCCTCAAATAAATCAGCTGCCTTAAGTATGTTTTTTTCGTCCATATCAAGAGGTATATTTGTTAACCCACTAAGGTCCTCTAAAAGTGCGCCCTGCTGTATATGTAGGTGCCTCTTTTTTGCTGGTGCCGGTATATCCCCTGTTAGCATCTCGTCCATGTCGTGCATTAAAGCCGCTTGGATTAACTTTAGTCGACGCAAAGGATCATACCCCAACCAACGGGTAATATAGTTAACGTATAGAGCAACATAATAGCTGTGTTCTGCTACATTTTGATTTTGAATAGTTCTAATAATTGTCCAACGTGGAACGTTACTCAGTATCCTTATCTGAGAGTCCAGCAGGTCTAAGGATACGAAGTCCTCTATCTCTTGCTTGCTCAACGTCGTCATAATACATCTCCCCTGTTTTAGTGTCCTTATACATCCAAGATATGAGAACGTTGTTTTCTGACCAGTGGCCGTGCGATTCAAAACCGGGTGGCAAATCCTTAATCTTTGGTAACATCTTATTATTCATCTGCTGCGTCCTTAATAAACGGTGAAGTAGAAACATCCTCTACATTTGGTCCTCTGCTATATAACATGATTGGGTCTTTACGCATAATACGTTTATACTTAGGGCTTAATTGGTTTAATAGATGAGCTAAATCATCATTAGGCATATAATTTAGAAAGTTAAGGAATAAAATTGTTGGTCGATTTTCAGTAACGGCATCTATAAACTGCGCCCATGACCAAGTAAATACTCGCCTTACCCGTCCAGTAACGGTAGTCATTTCTGCCGGTACCCCCAACTTTTCCCACGACAATTCATACTGGTCAGGATATACAGGGCCAGAAGTACCTATTGGATTGCCTTTACCGTCAAATATGCTTCCTACCCTAATAGGATATGTTCGCATAGACTGTACTACTTCACCTAAAAATGAGGCGTGGATACCTGCGTCACTTAATCCCTGCATTACTGTGCACTGTCTGCTAGTAGTGTATGGGTAAAATGGCCCATTTATAGACAAGCTGTACCCTTGTGGCACCTCAACCGAAACACGTGCACCATTTTGTAATGATGTGTTCAAATCAACCGTGCCTATCAGCGGTAATAACTCTTTTACTTCACGGGCAATATTAAGACCTTTGCGTCCAATTTTAGCCGCTAAAGCAGCACCTACCCCTTTTTGAGTAGACGCAACGCTAGTAGCCCCAGATTCATGCATCTTTTCTTGAGATATGTGATCGTCCGTAATCACCGCTGCATTAGGGTGTATTATTACACGATCAAAATCAATATTTAGAGTATCTAACTCTTCGAATAATAATCCTGGGTTAATAATAGCCCCGGCGTTTAAATATATCTTACAATCCGGTTGCACCACTCCAAACGTAGGCATATGATAGCAGCAAAACCCTTCTTTGTCTTTGTATTTGGTCCAGTGTCCGGCGTTAGCACTAGCGTTTGTAACAGCATAGTCAACTTCATTACTAGGCTGGTGTGCTAAGTACGCCGCTAAAAGTCCTTTCCCTGTAGAGCCAAACTGTCCGTCTACCAATACAGCAGCTTTACCGCTATCAATATATTTAACTTCGCTCATTTTTATCTCTCCACATTAAGAATATGGCACAACACATCGCATGAGCTAAGTGATGAATATTCGTCTCTTTATCAACTCTTTCACCTAGCCGCCATGCTATGATGTGACGCATCATTGCATCAAAATACCGATCCCAATCGTCGCACTCTTTCCAATTATCAACACCATACTTATCAGCGCCAAAATCAAATACCGATACAACGTCGTTGATAATCTCAAACGGTAACAACCGCCATCTCCTCTTTCCACCATCAAATTTCTTAAATGGCTTAGACATTTTTACCCTCTAACTTATCATACCAGTGTAGCATAGATTTGACAATATGGTCAACAGGCCAGGGGTTTGTCAAATCTATGCAATCGCAATTATTGCCAGCAGAAGCATATTTTACATTTGGGTCAGCACCCACATATACCGATTTCTTTTGAGTAGATACCTCTTGAAGCAAAGCCCACCCGCAAGGCTGACCGGCACGAACAAAGCGTGATAAAGTCTCCCGCTGCAGTTCAGTAAGGCCTACTTCTAATTTAGATGTAGAAGCCTTTTTACATTCTACAAAAATGCCCTCGCGTGAAGGCCATTTTAAAAATAAATCTGGTATACCAGCTTGGTGACGAGTAGCTATTTTAAAACCAAAACCGTCATTTAGTCTGGTTTCCTTAACTAGCTTAGCTTGAAAGTCTAATTCCTTCATTGTATCTTCCCAATAGTTAAAGGACAGTTAGGGCAAGGAGAAAATAACACTTGCTTTTGACTAGACGGAGCGCACGTAACATCAACCACTATTGGCGAATAACGCCCATTAATTTTAACTCTAGAGTGAATAACTACTGCTCTATGATTAGCAGATTCACACTCACTTATAGCAGAGATAACTTCTTGCCTAGTCATTTTATATAAAGATTGATCGCTTACGTCAAGTTTAATATCAGGCGTCTCGTTTTGAGTACACCCAGCTAATAACAAAGCAAATGGTAAAATATACTTCATATTTTAGTCCTCTCCGTAACTAGCAACTGCCCAATTTAGTCCTATACCTTCATCTACATCCATCGGTACGCGAAGTTCTACTAGCCTCTTAGGCCCAAAATCAGTCATTATTTTTAGACATTCACGATATAGTAGTGGCCCATAAGGGTCATCTTTTGCGTATTGAAAATCAATTGAATCGTGTATGTTTAACAACATTTCGCACTCTTCTGGATCGTACTGCCCTTTGCCGCTTAAATGGTCATCTATATCGGCCATAGCCTTCTTAATAATGTCCGCATTGGAGCACTGTAATAGTCGGTTGATAGCCTTATAACTATTAGAGCCACCGTTACTAAAATATTGTATTCTAGCTCGTCTACCAAGTATAGACCGTACAAATCCCCTATCCTGCATTACATTTGCGGCGTGTTTTTGAATCGCCTTAATCTCGGGCATAGCATTAAAGTAGTTGTTGTATATACGATTACCCTCTGTCTCGCTTACTCCTAATTCTTGTATCAATTTCGGCTTGCCCATACCAGTAATTAGGCCCTGATTTAGTCTTTTACCGGACGTTCTATCGATATTTGCCGCTTTAGCAACCGCTGTATGCGCATCGATGGCGGGAACCTGTAAGTATCCATCCACGAGTACCTTACAATTCGAATAGTGTGCAAGTAACCTCGGCTCACATTGAGAGTAATCCACGCTGGCCCATACCATACCATTATCGGGAATAAAAATAGATCTAAATAAACGGCCAAGCTCCTCATTTCTTTTAGGTACTTGTTGGAGATTTGGCCGTGAAGAGCTAAGTCTGCCAGTGACAGTTCCATACTGATCTGATTTCGACTGATTGAACTCCGTATGAACTCGGCCTTTCCAAATGTGGGTGTCCATCGGCGCAATAAATGAGTCCAATAAATTCCTATACTTCCTTGCCACAACGACATGCTTACCAATCTCCGTGGTTAATAACCAAGATTCTGCAAAAGACGGGTTGCCTTTTTCAGTAACAGGCCAATTTGTTATACCATGATCCGTAAATAATTTTACCATCTGACTTGGTGCACGAGTATTTAAGTCTGCGGGTAAAGCGTCCATAGCTTTGTCTAAGCGGTCTTCCACTATCTTTTTTACTTGTTGTAGTCTATCTTCATCAACCTTAACGCCACGCATCATCATTCTATGCAGCGGGTTTATTGTTCTACACTCTAAATCGTGTATGTTATTTAACTCCTGCTTGTCTATTTGCCTTCTTTGCCACTTCCACAACTCATAAGTGCTGATCCCATCCGCCAAGGCGTATTCCACCGCAAGATCATCCAGACCGTCGAGCCGCCAGTATGATGCCATCTGTTTACGATCAGGTCGACCACCAAATTTACTGGCCATATAAGCGTAAAGCTCACTACCAAGTTTTGCGGATACCTTCGCATCGATGCAGCAATTTTCAAGCGAATAGGAGTTACGATACTCATCAATTAACCCCGCATTAATCATTGTACACTCTAATGTATTTGACACGGGATTAATTCCGTGCTTAGCCATAAATTTTAAATCAAAGTGTAGATTGTGACCTATAATTCTTAATTTTTTGCCCCGTTCCTTAAAGATGGTAGCAACTTCTTTTTCAAATTGATGGGTTGGTATTGGTAAGTCAAAATCAGCCGTGGCAGGAGCAATATAGCCGCCCACATTATTGCCGTTATGACGAACAGGCACATAATAATTATCCCCGTCGTCAGTACCAAAGGTAAAAACGTAGCCAACACTATAATTTGTACGCCAATCGAGGCCAGACGTTTCCACATCAATAACTAACTCCGTTGTCTCCGGAGAAGTTAATCTCCGGAGCAACGAAGCGCAATCCTCCATGGATTTACACAGCACTAGAACTTTACCTCATCATCTAAAGGTAAATCGGTCTGTGCCGTTAATTTTGTATTACTAGGTGAATAGTCTGCACCATAATCGCTTGCCTCAAAAGCCATGATGCGCCACCCATTCTCCCCATTGTTTTGCACCTGCGGTGCCGGTATAGAGTTTAGCATGATAGCGTACCCTTTACCGTTTTTTTGAGGAAACATTGTTCCAATCCTGTGCCAAAACGTTTTACCGTCTTTGCCAGGAATCGGCACGGATAAATCATAACGGTCTGCCATTAGAACGTGTCCTCTATAACAGCTTCTTCTTGCTGTATATCTTCTTCGTCTTTAACAGCAACACCCCGCGCTTTAAAGTACTGATACATATCGCGCATTTCAGAAGCCATATCCTTATCTACCACGCCGGTTGACTCAAATTTGTAGTCAAAAAACGTGCCGCTGGCGTGATCGTGTTTATAACTAGACATATTAAACACGCGCCCCCAGCTAGGTAGTCTGCTGATGCCTAGCTTAGACACGAATTTTTTGCCTACACCAAGCGATGCCTTACTTAGCGACACAATAGCAGGTGATAGTTCTGGATGATCCGGAAACCAAGACACAACGTTAATATTCAACGTCGCAGCTGGCTTACTATTATCATCGTCTGGGTCGGACGAGCCAAAGTTAGACAGCCCAGATGCTTGTACAGATGTACCGGTATCCCAAACTACGGACTTGCCCGTGTCTAGTTTTACCTCAAACTGCTGATTAGGCCGATCCCAACGAACGCCATCATCAGCTCTAGCCAGGATGCCGCCGCCATCTTTACGTGGACGCCATAGCACCACGGATTTTGTAACAAGTAGCGGTACCATCTGTACTTCCTTGCCCATCGACTGCTCAGCGATGGTGTGGTAAAAATTACCGCCTTTTTCGTCACCCTCGCTTACCTCAGGTGATAAAGCTTGAAGTAGCTTAACCCTAGGCACCACAGCAAGGTCAGACGTGTTCTCTACGCCTTCGCCGCTATAGTCAGCAAGGTAATCAGGCACCGCATCTACGGCATTGGTCGACTTTTTTGCAACAGCTTTCGCCATTATCTTTCTCCTATTTTAGACTTTGGTTACAGACGTATTTTGCAAGATGTATACGTTAAATACGTCCTCGGGTAGCTCCTTACCCTCTTCTAACAAGGTACGAGCCGTGGCTGACAGGGTAGACGAATTCACAGTCTCTGTGATTAAGTCTTCCAAGTCATTGTCGCGTAGCCAATCATAACCGGCTACTTTATCCTTCATTGAAGCACGGACAGTCTCACTTTTCGTAAAGCGGTGTCCATTAACAGTAATAGAAGTACATCCAGCCTCTTCAAACTTACTAGGTACAACTTCTTCCTTTAGCCTCTTGTAAATCTCGCCAGACTGAGACTTCAAATCTTTAATCAGCTCGTCTAGCACACGCGCCTCTAGCAAAATGCTAACTGCCGTTTCAATTGGCTCATTTGCTAAATCGTCCGCTTCTTTTTTAAGGGACTCAATCCCTCTAAGCAAGTCTTTATACTTAGTCATATTTACTCTCCTATATGAATGGGGTAATACTCCCCATACCGATTATCCCACTTTAACACGCGGAATCCATTATAGCCGTGATTAATTAACCACGTGCTAACCATAATCGAAGTAGTCATACATCCAATTGGCACTAAGTAGTCGGTATACAAATTAAAATCCGCCAATTTAGCATCGCATAGAGCATTAACATACTCCTTATTCTCTGATACGTCGTCGGGGTAAAACCCACGCCTAAATAGAAAAATAGGATCACCCCACCGATCAAGTGAACTAAAATCCATCTTATTTGATTTTTGAATAACGTATGCTTTAGCCATCAAACATATCCGGATTCTGACGATTGATTATTGCGTGATAAATCATACAATAATTAGCTACATCCGCAAGCTCATCTTTAAGCTCGCTAAGATCACCAAATCGAATAGCTTGCTCGACCTCAACCACCTCTTCTAGTAAAAGGCCCATCACCTTTTCAGTGTCAAGATCATCCCATCCGCCTTTATTGCGGTGTACGTACAGCTTGTGTATCATCTGATTCACAAATCGCTGTATGTCACCTGAGTATTGAGCAATCTCGTCGGGGATTTCAATTAAGATAGTAGCCATATTTAGTCTCCTATTTGGTATCTATGCAGGGCGGGTGAGGAGTGGAGGTTCAACACTCCTCACCCTATCCTATAACTAGCATCAACTCTAAGTTATAAGATATCCATGTATACGATAGCACACGCCGTATGTCTTGTCAAGCGCTACGTGAAGAACATTAGTAGAACCGTTCTGTCGCCACTATGTTTATGTACTTTGTGTTCTACATCAGAAGACGTAAGCACCATCATTCCTTGTTCTACAGGCGCATACTCTGTTCTTGTTTGATACTTTCCGCCAGCAAATTCGTCTGGATGTGACAATAGTATAGAAGCTGCAAACGTACACCATTGCATATGACCTTGTGTTCCTTTATCAGTGTGCCAAGGGTGTCCTTCTTTGCGAGTTTCTACCCTAGCATACGCCGGGTCTGCAGTGTTTATGGCAGCAATTTCACTAATATCATAGCAAAGGTTGTTTATTATTGGGTCTGTCCAAGGGACGTGTTGCTTAAACGTTCTAAAATACTGACACTCATCAGCAGACAAAACGTTAGGCAGAAATCTTATCACGCTGACCCTCTATTACAATAGGGCCTATTTCTACCGTTGCACCGGACCGTACTCGACCTCTTAAGACGTTACCCAGGTTCATACGTAGATGACCCATATTTAAATGTGACCACCGTTTCAAATCAACGTTATTTTGCTTAGCTACTAAACGAAGCTTATCCATATCCGTCTTGCCGGTAGTTTCGTTAGGTAAAAAAGCGCTTAAGGCTTCAGATATTTGATCACCACAAGAACCCGATCTACCGTAGCGATCAAAGAATTTCTTCTCTATAATGTCTGGCACGTTATGTCTCCTTTTCGTCAATTATAAAAACATAACAGTTGTCAAAGATCAAGGTTCTTCATTTCATAAGACCCCGGTGCTTTGTAATGAGAAGTTAACTCGGTTTCACTCATAGATTGAAAAGTGTCTGCATTTCGAATTGCCCACACACGAGGCTTGGACCCATCCTCAAAACGCTTCTGACCTAGCATCTCCCCGCCTAATTCCCTTAACGTATTAGACACGTGCACGTTGCTGATCTTACCTAGACCCGGTATGTTTTTTAAAGACTGAATTAGATCAGCTACTATTATTAAGTCACATTTCATTGGCCATTCTTGCGCTTCTATTTGTTCAAAAAGATAAGACTTTAATGGACGCTCGCTTGCTTCTGCCATCTCAAAGAATGACTCAGTCTTAGGTGGCGGAGCGTCAGGATCGAATTTACTTAGGTCGTAGTCTTCTGCCCATTTAGCTATAAGACTTAAATTCTCCTTAGTCCACGCAAACAGTTCATTGTAGTATTTTTTAGGCTTTGGCTGCGCATCTGAAAACCAGACCCAATATCGCCGGGTATCTTTAGTTAGAATCATTGCATCGCGGTGGTTAGTGGTACAGAAAAAGTTAGCCGTATTATCAACCATATAAGCGTCTGTTCTCATCTTTCTTACAGCTACTTCATTCTCGGTAATCAACGGTTTTAGGTGATTGGCTACTTCTAGTCTACCTGCCGCCATAAGTTCTTCAATAAAAACTAATTCTGTATTAGCCACCCATCCGTTAAATTGTTCTTTTAAGTTATTAGTATTAACCTCTGTAACGTTGCGCGGCCCTACTATACTTTTCATTACTTGCTTTACGTAAGATTTACCTGTACCCTCATGGCCGCTGCCTATTACCACGGCATGACGTATTTTAACCCCAGGCTTAGATATCGTATGGGCTAACCACGCGCTAAGGTGGTTGTATCCTGCTTTGTTGCCATCGGTTAAAAATTTTAAGTGATCGGTGAAAGGTTTAACGCTTGCTTTATTATCAGCCGGTATTACATCGTGTCCTTTCCATGTGTTATATACTTTACGCTTTCGATGTACCGTAAAATCTGAATTTTCTCCCGGTACGTAAGTTAGCGTATCCACCACTCTTAGGTCAGAAGATTCTAGCATAATCTTTGATACGTTTTTGCCCGGTGCCATCGCCGCATGTGCGTTCTTTACCGATTCACGGCTGTAAGACAGTTCTCTATCTGGATCGTAGAACGCGTCCTCATTGGCTACGTATATGTAACGATCTAGAAGCTCGGTTATATCGACTTTTGCCTTGGTTCCACGCGCAAAGCCTTTATTAATCGCGCCATCTATCAACTGATCTAAAAACGTATCAGATTTGTATCGGTCCATCTCTCCTGCGGAGCGCTCTGGTACTACAACTGCGTCATCTATATAGCTGCGCACCAAGCGTTTTAACTCAGACCTGCCGCCGCGCTCTGGCTCGCCGTGGTGATTAATCCAACTGGCGATTCCCTGCATAATCGGATGGTGGAACCCGTCCCTATCATCACCTATGCGATCAAAGAAGTTGATGTACCGTCTAGAATTTGACTCATCGCCGTCATCTACTATCCACTCAGAACTTATATTAACGACGTCTTGTTCGACTTTAAATATTCCACTACGCTTAGGCAACGGATCGTCTACTTTATGTAGAACTGGTGCTGCGGTATAGTGCGGCTGTATCGGATTAAAAAGCGCCGGGTCCACCAACCTACGTCCATGCACTTGGACAAAAGACTCATTAAAGGTGTTAAAGTAGCGCCTTAGATCATCATCGCTTACTGGCACATCCAAAACAAATGATAGGTGGCAGCGCACAGTGTCGCCTTTAAAGCCCATTGAACTTGAATACCGCCAATGGCAACTTACGTTTTGAAACACGCCGGGTAACAAGTCTATGACCTCTAGTATCGACAATTCTGGATTAGTAGGGTCAAATTCTGAGGGTAGAATGCCAGTGTCACCAGCTGGTATGCCATCGATATCAAGCGTTACCCAACGCCTCGACGCAAAAACCAAAGTTCCGGTGCCATCGTTTCTTACGATCCGCCGCACATCACATTCTAAATCGGTGGTCTTAGATGGATGGCCCCGCACAATAAAAGCGTAAGGGTTGCTATTAAGCTCTTCCATCTGGTCGAAAAAATCGTCTGGCGTGTCAAAACGAACCGGCCTAAAACGAAATTCTTTTGATATTCTATTACTTATGATCTGGTATCCGCTTTTCTGCGGCTTAACCTGCTTGGTACAGTACTGCTTGGGTACTGGCTCTAATACGGTAAATTCGTGAGGCTGCGCATCCTGTAACAGCTCTGCTTCTGCTAATCTTGCCATAATCTGTCTCCTAAACAGCACACTAAGATACCACGAGGACTGTCAAGTGTCAACATCAAGAGGCCCCGTCACTATGGAATAACGGGGCCTCTTTACAGGGATGCTAACTAGGAGATGCTTTAAAAAAGCACACCCTATATTGACTAGTCAATGGTTTTGCCATCGATCACCACTTGCTGCATTTTATAATACCGGCCTCGCAAGACATTGCTTAGATTCATTGCCACCTGTCCAACGTTAAGGTGGTCCCATTTTGACGGAACTAAATCATTTTCGACAGCAATCTCGTAAAGACGTTGCCGCTTCGCCTCGCCTTTAACGTCGCCAGTTGCGCTTTTTAACGCTTCCGTCGTAGGATGCGTTACTTTTTCTGCTTTTTCCTGACGATTTTTGCTTCTGTCTTTCGACGGTATCTGTCGCTGAGACTTAGCAGCAGCAGCGCGTCGAGGGTCTGGACGATACGTTGGCATTACCCAAACTTTCCGCTCGCCCAACGTTAGGAGCCTTTCAAGCTGCTTTTTGGTCGGAACTTTCCGCTTCAAAAAAGGCGGTATCTCACACAGCGCATCAACAACGGGGTCCCTCATTTTGCAATTCCTCTCTGCTTTAAAAACCGGTGGCACAATGCTCTGTAGCTCTTGGTGCTGGGCACGTTGTACGACAGCACCTCTAAAGCTTCCCTAATCAAACGCAATTCTACTTCCTGTGACATGTTTTTCTCCTAGACGTTATATATAACGCGCTGCTCAATAGTGATTCGAGCGTAAATGTCATCGATGTGAATGGCACGTCCCCTATAAGAAAACGCATTACCGCAGCAATCATGAGTGGTGTTGTCGAATCCAGGCGACACCCATTCCTCAATAGCGTGTAAAATATCATCTGCGCGAAGGCAGGATACTTCAGCGTTGTTAGCCTCTGATTGAAAAATTTCGTACGTGGTATTGGCAATCGTTTCAAACTTCTCTTGATCGATATGCGCTACCTTTATTGAAACGTACCCATCCATCGACTCGCTATGCGTTCCAACGGTATCGACGCGACTGATGGTTTTGCTGTACTCTTCCGGTACGGTCTGATACCATTCATCGATAATCTGCTCTTGGCCCTGATCTTTCAAAAAAGCATCTGGACCACCACATTCTGCGATGTATTCAGAATCGAAACGATACTCACGACCACGAAACCCAAAAACAGTATCCATGGTGCCATCGTCTATAATATATGGTGTTGGCATCAGTCACACCCCACACAAAGCATGATCATGAAAAAAAGCATCATCGCTGATGTGACAATCCACAGGATGGCATGACTGAATGCGTCACCAATGAAACCACCCATCACAACTGGCGCAACGGTCAAACCAACAAGCGCCAAACAGCTGACGATGTATGCCGCCAGACACACATTACGATCAGCGCCTTGCAGCGCACGTCTATCACGAGGGTGAGTTGAGGCGGAACGCTTGGTGCCGCAGTTGATGCTCAGCCGGTCAAGGCTTTTGTAGGTTCTAGGCCGGTCAAGGCTTTTGTAGGTACTGCTCATGTCGTGTCTCCTATTTGTCGGCTGGCTGGCTCGTCAGCGATGTGGAACCGCCACACCGGACCGGGTTTCCCCGGTTTCGCCTTAGATGGTGATGTCGATTTCTTCGCCGCGAGCCACTCGACCACGCAGCACGTTGCCCAAATTCATCCGCTGCAAGCCGTTGTTCAAGCTGCTCCAGCGTCCAGGATCGATCGAGTTGGCTTTGCAAATCGTGATCCATTCTGGCGTCTCAGGAGTCACGCCTTTGATCTTTTGGGCGAGATCGTCTCCGCAGTTGGCCTCGGTGCCGTACTTTTCTTTGTACTTGCGCGGTACGACGGACGAAGTCACCACAACGTCGTCATCCTCGTCCTCAAATTCCGCAAGCCACTCCGTGATCGTCTTGGTTACGGAGCGCTTTGACTGCACGTTGATGAGCAGCTGTTCTTTTTTTTCCTGAGACAGAGCTTCCCAGATCGTGTTTTTGGCGAATTTCTTGTTGGCGTATTCTACGAGTTGATCGATAGTCATGTCATTCTCCTATTTGACTTGTCTGCTTGGGGCGCTACTGACCCCTCTCACCGCCAG
>MDSY01078695.1_pt1 | contig 15662 bp, 15 predicted proteins | sample 811131 | NCBI WGS metagenome assembly MDSY01 (sample SAMN05326643, study PRJNA326480) | marine metagenome | isolation source: seawater | place: Atlantic Ocean: South West | collected 2010
AGATTAATATGGATATTTCTACGGTTTCGAGGGTTGCAAATAGTAAATATGTCGATACCCCTTATGGAACGCGTCTGATCAAAGAGTTTTTTAGTGAATCTATGAAGAATGATCAAGGAGAAGACGTATCAACTAAAGAAATAAAGAAGATTCTAGAAATTACAATCGGTGAAGAGAATAAAAAAAAGCCGCTGACAGATGAGAAATTAGCGAAAATATTATTGGAAAAGGGATATCCAATAGCAAGAAGAACTGTTGCGAAGTATCGAGAGCAGCTAGATGTGCCTGTGGCGAGGCTCAGAAAAGAGATTTAATGGACTTCCTCCTTAAACTTGCTGCATATATTTTCCATCCTTTGCTAATGCCATTGCTAGGAGTTTTTTTGTATTATGGGATGAGTCCACGCTTTACCGATCCCGAAATTATGAAGGCTAGTTTAATGGCCGTATCAATTATTACGGTTTTCATTCCAATTATTATGTTTTTCTTGTTAAAAAACATTGGGATATTGCCTTCAATTCATTTGGAAGGAGTTGCTGACCGAAAAATCCCATTGATGATTCAATGCGTTTTATTGTTGTTGATTATTAAAATGGTGTTCGAGCCATACGATAATACCGAATTGTATTATTTTTTTGTTGGAATATTATTTTCAACTATCACTGCCTTGATATTGGTTTTTTTTAAGTTTAAGATCAGTTTACACCAAATGGGAATTGCTGGTGTAACGATGTTCTTAATCGCTTTAGGGATACATTTTAAGGTGAATGTTCTGCTTAGTGTAGGTTTGTTTTTTATAGCAAATGGATGGGTGGCAACGTCAAGATTACACACCAATTCACATACGAATGTCGAACTTGTTGGAGGTTTGGTTATTGGGTTCTTACCTCAGCTAATAATGGTCAATTTCTGGCTATAGCAAATAAAACACCATGCCGAGTTGAATAGTTCGAAAATTAACTTCTTGCCCATCGGTAGTTAGAGCGCCTTTAAAAAATGGATTTAGACTATAACTCGCCATAAAATTAAAAGAGTTGTAGCCAAATGTTAATGAGGCATTCAGGCGAATTTTTTGAAATTCAGGTATATTGGTTTGCGTTACTACGTTTCCTGGTTGTTCGAAAGTGCTTTTATACCAATAGGCATAACCAACCTTGAAGCCTGCGTATATTCTCCAAAAACGATAACTTTCTGGGGTGGATGATCTCCAGCGAAATTCAATAGGGACTTCAACTGTAGATAGGCTGAAGCGATTTGCTGTAAAGTCTACTTTTGAATCGTTAAGAACGGTAAAAATAGTTTCTCCATCAGGAGTTTCTCCAATAAATAAAAGCTGTCCATGTAAATTAAAACCAAGACCGAGGCCAACTGCTATCGCTACAGTGCGTCTTTTATTGATTGGTATATCTCTGAGGAATCCAAAGTGTATACCTCCCGATAGTCCTTGAGTTCCAACACCGTTCGGTACAGATGTTAATAAATTATAGGTGGCCCCAATATAAAATTGATCTTCTCGATACTTGCTGTCTGTACTGTCAACGGTTACTGTGTTTTGAGCAAAATTCTGCCATGAAAGTATCGCAAAAAAAACATAAAGCCATATTTGTAGCGCTCTAAGCATAGTTTATATATAGTCGTTATTTTATCACATAAAACAAAAAACCTTGTGCCATTATAGATAGCACAAGGTTTATGGTAATGATGTACAATGCACTATTTACTCATCTAATTCGTTTCCTTGAGCAGTGATATAAATAAGCTTCAACATGTTTAACTCGCGCAACTCTTGTTTGATATCAGAGACAAGACCTGTATTTGTTTCTTTATCTACCTTCAGTGCAACCATGACTCTCTCTTGGAGTTCTGGACGTAATTTCCGTCTTGCTTCTTCTAAGGCAGACTTCAGGTTAGTAATATCTGTATATTTATCACCTATTTGAATTTTACCTTCTTTTCCGTATTTGTCTTGGTAACGAGCACTCGGCTTACCTGCAAAAATATATACTGATCTGTCTTTTTGTAGTTTTTCAACCTGATCTGCTTTTGGCATTTGGTTTATGACTAACAGATTGTTATTTCTTAAAACGGTAACAACCATAAAGAAAAACAGTAACATAAATACAATATCTGGCAGGGAAGCAGTGTTAACCGCAGGTAATTCTCCGCTTTTTTTCTTTGTGAACTTCGACATATGATATTTTTTTTATAGACCTGATTGCTTTGGTTCTGCTTCAGATAGTTTGAGTGGGAATAGGCCTTGAATATTCTCTAATTTTGTTTCAAGTATCTCCTTGTCTCCTGTATAACTACCTTCGTCTAGCATTTTTTTCATTTCAGTAAACTTCCATCCATATAGACGCTCAGATTCTCTGTTCCTAAGAAAATTATATGCAGCTACAAGTTCGTTTTGAACAGATATGTACATTTTATAAGAAGTAAGCCTGTCATTTTGAACAGAAATTACAGCCTTGTCCGGATTGTCTGATGAGCTTGTAGATCGACTGCCTTTGCAATGTGCACAATGCTCCGGACTTCCAGAGGGAGCACCGCCATTATCCAAAAATTCGATAGCCGCTTCTCTGAGGTCCTTGAGATCCATTAATTCATCTTCAACCAGTAAACGGTCAATCTTGTCTACATTAACAATAAACAAGTTCTTCTGCTTTATGATGGGTGGTTTCTCTGTCGGTGGCTCTATTGGTGGAAGTTGTCTCGCAATCCCCTTATCTTTCTCTATAGTTGTTGTTACTAAAAAGAAAATAAGCAAAAGGAATGCTATGTCTGCCATAGAACCTGCATTTACTTCTGGTGTCGCTCTTCTTGCCATTATTTACTAAGTATTTTTTTTATGCCACCTGAAACCATAGATCCTATCGCTATAATCCCCAATAATACAAAAGCATTTATACCAGTTGATATCCACTTAGAACCGCTCTCAGAAAGTGTTTTTCCATCTTTCATAATTGTTTCAGCACCATCTGCAGTAACATAAGAAATAAGAACTACAAGAAGGAAAGCACCTACGGTAATCAGGGTTTTTTTAATATCTCCGGCCATTAAGCCTTTGAGTACAAACACGATTACGAAAAAAAGAACCAAAGCGAACATAATGTATGCAATGTATAAGAAGCCATCTAAGCCTTCTCCAGTTGCTTTTACTGCATCATCGCCATTAGACACTATCATTCCCAGAGAAATAACACCGGCAACACTTAGCAATAATGCGACAATTTTTAAAATTTTATGTAAACCCATTATTCGGTATGTATTAAAATTATTTTTTGTTTTTGAAATCTACCAACATATCAATTAATGTGATCGAAGCATCTTCCATACTATTCACAATGCTATCAATTTTTGCAATGATATAGTTATAAAATATTTGAAGAATAATAGCAACTACTAAACCAAATACAGTTGTTAAAAGTGCTACTTTAATACCTCCGGCTACTAAAGAAGGATTCATATCTCCAGCTGCTTCAATTTTATCAAAGGCAAATATCATACCGATTACAGTTCCCATGAAACCCAACATAGGGGCCAAAGCAATAAACAAAGAGATCCAAGATACGTTTTTCTCTAATTGTCCCATTTGGACACCACCATAAGCGACAACTGCTTTTTCGGCAGCATCAATACTTTCATCTGCCCTTTCAAGTCCTTGGTAGTAAATAGAAGCGACCGGCCCTTTCGTATTTCGACATACTTCTTTAGCAGCATCGATGCCTCCACTACCCAAAGCGTCTTCAACATCTTGTGCTAATTTTTGAGTATTAGTAGTTGATAGGTTTAAGTATATAATTCTTTCAATTGCTATGGCTAGTCCAAGAATCAAACATAAAAGAACGATACCCATAAAGCTAGGGCCACCTTCAATAAAACGTTGTTTTAAATTTTGATGCCATCCTTGCTCTTCTACTTCCGAGCCAGATGCCTCTCCATCTTGTAAAAAGGTAATTGTCGCTGCATTCGTTAGCGATTGAGTTGATGTTGGCATAGTTTGCGCTGCATTTGCAGTGAATGTTCCCGCAAAAACTAACGCGGCAATTGCCATAATAGAAAATAATTTTTTCATTGCTATTGACTTAAAGTTTGTTTTTAATTTAAGATTTTAAAGATATAAAATAATTTAGTTAATCTGCAACAATTAATTCGTTGCCAAGCTGTTTTTACTGTCTTTAAGACAGTTGTCCTTATAAATTAGTTGAGACGCTCTTGAATATGATCAAATTGTGGCTCAAAAAAAGGCTTTAAATATTCAATTTATAGGCAATTTAAGAATAACTGTAAGAAACTCTCGATAAACATCCAACAAATAGCAGGTGTCCTGCAGTATCCAGGCAGATTGCAGAGAGGAAGGGATTCGAACCCTCGATACGTTGCCGTATACACGCTTTCCAAGCGTGCGCCTTAAGCCACTCGGCCACCTCTCTAAAAATTATTATAAAGTCTTTTTAAAAATTTATAAGGATAGCAAAGAACAAACAAAAAGTTGCGATATAAAAAATATTCGAGGATTATTTAATGCATTTCTCCTCGTAAAGACGTTTCAAATATTGTTTTGAAACTATTGGTCGAAATATTTGCTCCTAAAAGGTACATGAGTTTGGCAAGTGCTGCCTCTGTTGTGGCATCTTTTGCCGAAATAACACCTATTCTTTTTAGTTGAAGACTGGTCTCATATTGCCCCATAGCAACACTACCTCCAGAGCATTGTGTAACATTTATAACTGGAACGTTTCTATCTATTAATTTTTTGAGGGCGCTAACGAACCAGGCTTCATTTGTCATATTTCCGCTACCGTATGACTCTAGAACCAGTCCCTTTAGTTGCGGATAGTTAAAAAGATAGGTTATAGTTGTCTGATCGAGTCCAGGAAAAATCTTTACAAGTAGCACGTTCGATTCCATATTCTTATGAATCTTAAACCTTTTTCTTCTGTTTGTCGCTAACAAAGCACTTGTGTTAACCTTTAAGTGAACTCCACTTTGAGCTAAAGCTGGATAATTTAAGGAGGCAAATGCTTCAAAATGTTCTGCATTGATTTTGGTGGTGCGGTTTGCGCGATATAATTTGTATTCAAAATAGAGCCCAACTTCAGTAATTATTGGAAACCCTTTTTCTTTTAAAGCCGCTATTTGAATTGATGTGATTAAATTTTCTTTTGCGTCAGTTCGCAGATCGCCTATGGGCAATTGCGAGCCAGTGAAGATAACCGGTTTGGATAGGTTTTCCAACATGAAGCTTATTGCCGAGGCAGTATAAGACATAGTATCACTTCCGTGTAAGATTACAAAGCCGTCAAATAGCGCATAATTGTCTTCAATACTTGAGGCAATTTCGATCCAATATCTTGGGTTCATATTTGAACTGTCAATAGGGTTGTCAAGACTTTGTGTCGAAATAGTGCAGTCCAACAATTTTAACTCTGGAATGTGTTTGAGCAAATCTTTGAAATTGAAATTTTTGAGAGCGCCGGTTTCAAAATCCTTGATCATTCCAATAGTTCCCCCAGTGTATATAAGAAGTATGTTTGATTTTTTACTCATAATCCATTATTCAAGCTTGAATTCTACTATTTACAAAATTAGACACCAAAAACATCTTTAGCGTTTTTGGTGGTAGTAAAAGCTAATTCTTCTTCAGAAACACCATATATTAGTGAAAGTTTTTTACTTATTAATCTGAGATAGCTACTTTCATTTCGTTTTCCGCGATTAGGCGCTGGTGCAAGGTAGGGGGAATCCGTTTCCAAAACAATATGCTTTAACTCTATTTGATCTAGAAAGGTGTCTATTTTTCCGTTTTTGAAGGTTACAACACCACCAATTCCTAGTTTCATATTGTAGGAAATTGCGCGTTTGGCTTGCTCTAGTGTTCCAGAAAAGCAGTGAAATATCCCGAATAAATCATCTCCTTTTTCTATTTCTAATACTTCAAATATTTCATCGAAAGCGTCACGGCAATGAATTACAATAGGCAACTTGTACTTTTTGGCTAATTGAATCTGCCGTTTGAAAGCAGTTTTCTGAATTGATAAGGTGGTAGTGTCCCAAAACAAGTCAATTCCAATTTCCCCGACAGCATAAAATGATCTCAATTTAAACTGTTCTTCGACATGAGTTAGTTCTTTTTCGAAATTTTTCTTCACTGAGGTTGGGTGTAAGCCCATCATTAGAAATATTTCATTAGGGTAATTTGATTCTAAATCATACATTGCATCTGTATGTGAAGAGTCTATTGCAGGTATAAAAAATCTATCTATGCCAGCATCTCGAGCACGCTGCATTACGGCATCGCGATCCTCCTTAAATACTTCACTGTACAAATGGGTGTGTGTGTCTGTTAACATGGTTGCAAATCTAGGTTCTTTTTTTGAAAAATGATAATGGTTTTTAAAAGCTCACGCGTTTACCTAAATTTACAAAAAAAGCAAACTTGACTACATTAAGAAATATTCTTGAAGGAGATAATTTTTACAGAATCCGATTGAAGAAATTAGCATCTGGGCACTACAAGCTTTCAGCAAAAATTAACGGTATAATGGGCGAATTTATACTCGATACTGGTGCTTCAACAAGCTGTATTGGTTTTGTAAGCACAGATCACTTTATGTTAAAAAGTGAGGATAGTGAAATCACTGCTTCGGGTGCTGGAGCAATCAATATGGAAACTAAAGTGACTCGCAAAAACAGTTTTTCGATTGGGCGATGGAAGGTTGATAAAATGGATTTTATACTTTTTGATTTATCTCATGTAAATGAGGCTCTTCTTCAAGCGAAAGAGAGTGAAATTCATGGAATTATTGGGGCAGATTTTTTAAAGCAGAGAAGGGGTGTTATCGATTACGGCAGAAATTGTTTGTATATCAGGTAGAGTATAGCTAGCTGGTAGCATGCCTTTTTTTAGTACATTTATTTTTACTTACACTTAATATTGTAATGCATAAAAAAATTTCAATAATATTTTTCCTGTTGTTAGGTTCTATAATCGCTGGTCATTCCCAGGGATTGGATGACTATAATGGTTTTGCCAAAGAAATTGATAGTATTGAAGCTGCTGCGAAGAAAACTATAAATAGGCAAAGTGATCTTGTGGAAACTAAAAAGAATCCAAAAAAAGCAATTGACATTATCAATGAGGTTCTAGCGAAAAAAAACAAAATAAAAGACAGTTTTTTGTTGGGAACCCTTTATCTTAAGAAGGGAATAGCCTACTCAAAATTGAATCTACAACTAGGGGTCATCAACTATGATGAGGCCTTACTGAATTTTGCTAGAGGTGATTCGATTCACAGAGCAGCCACATATCTAGTAAGAGGCCATGCGAACTCGTTATTGGGTAATTTTATTGTGGCAGAAGACGATTTCAATCGTGCGTATAGGTACTATAAATCTGTTGATGACCAAGATAATATGTTGCTTGCGCAGCAGGGAAAAATTACAACGCTCAGTCTTCATGGTTTTTACGCCTTGGCATTAAATGAAAGAGAGGAGCTTATTGAAAAACTTATACAGTTTAATAGCACGGAACTCTTAGCCTCAGAGTATTATAGTCAATCACTTGATTACCAAAGGGTAGGAGATTATAAATTGCATTTTCAATATTTATCAAAAGCAGATACGCTTCAAAGCAACATTAGAAAGGATGTGATGTCTATCCAAATGCACTCCAAGTTGGTAGTATTTTACAGTACAAACAATAAGCTCAAAAAAGCCAAAAAGCAGCTTAATTTATTAGAGGCCTATTCAAGTGATATCCTAGGGGATATTTTTTCGGAATTGCATTACAACAAGGCAAAGGCGCACTACTCAATGGCTGCTGGAGATGTAGAAGCAAGTTTAGAGTACGCTCAAGGCGCATTAGAAAATGCCCATAGTCTGGGTGTTGTGCATGAAATTATGAATGGGCAATTGTTCCTCTCTCAGATTTACAGCAAAATGGAGCAATATAAGATGAGTCTGGAGAATATGAACGAGTATTTAAAGATACAAGATTCTTTATTTTACAACAGTAAGACGAATTCGCAGGTGTATTATCAAAACCGTTTTGATATTCAGGAAAAGGAGAGAGAACGTTCAAATAATACCTTGGCCAGCCGTCTTCGAGAAAAAGACAGTGAGACATTTAAGAATCTTGCGTTTTTTGTGAGTCTCGCAATTATGTTGTTTTTTGGTATTATGTTGCTATACCGAAATCGTCAAAACTTGAATAATAAAAAAAATCTTCAAGAGGTTTTTAGTCAAAAGTTGTTGGTTTCTCAAGAAAAGGAGCGCCGCCGAATTTCTAAAGATTTACACGACGGTATCGGGCAACAGCTACTGTTAATAAAAAACAAGCTTATTCTCATAGGAGATCAGGAAACCAAAGAAATGGTTGATATCACAATTGATGAAGTTCGAAATATTTCTCGAGATTTACATCCTTTTGCACTTCAGGAATTGGGTATTACCAGGGCTATTGAGTATACCCTCCAGCGAATTGATGAAAATACCACCTTGTTTATTTCTTCTGAAGTCGATAACATAGATGATTTGTTTTCACCTGAAGAGGAGGTTAATATTTATCGCATTGTTCAAGAGAGTTTGAATAATATCATAAAGCACGCGAATGCCGAGGCAAGTAAAGTTCTAGTGAAAAGATACACCGAAAATATTACTATTTTTATTAAAGACAATGGAATTGGATTCGACTTCCCGGAGAAATATCAAGAGAAGAAATCGCTTGGGTTAAAAACACTGTTGGAACGAACAAAGTTTCTTAATGGACAAATGAAAGTGATATCAAAAAAAGAAAATGGAACGCTTATAGAGTTTAAATTTCCAATAAAATGAACAACGATTCAATTATTACAGCAGATGATCATCCGTTACTATTAAAAGGGCTTAACGATTTTTTGATAGAAAAAAAATACAACCTCATAGGGAGTGGAAGTAATGGTCGAGAGGCATATAATTTAATCGCCAATGAGAAACCGGCTATTGCGATTCTCGATATACAAATGCCATACATGTCTGGGTTGGAAATTGCCAAAAGTTGTAAGACAAACGAACTAAATACCAAAATTGTACTAATAACTCTTCACAAAGAGAGGTCGTTGTATCAAGAGGCTCAGGATTTAAATATTTTTGGATATATTTTAAAAGAATTTGCACTGGAGGAAATTGAAAACTGCATCAATACAGTTTCTCAAGGAAATCAATATTTTAGCCCAAAAATTGTTGAGCTGCTTTCTGAAGAGTCTTCCAAAGATTTATTTATCAGTGAGCTGACCCCATCCGAAAAAAAAATATTAAAACTAATTGCAAATGATAAGACCAACAGAGAAATAGCATCCTTACTTTTTATATCGTACCGAACTGTTGAAAAGCACAGAAGTAATATAATCACGAAGCTGAAGCTGAAGCATAAAACCAATAGTTTGCTTATTTGGGCTAAAGAACATCATAAAAAAATACAATAAGCTTGGATGTAGCTTGTAAAATTACGTAGTTATACGTATTTCATGAGGTGAAAGTTTTATTTACCTTTACTGTAATTAAAACTTATGCTTGAAAAACAACCTAAAGCGAAACGACAGAACTTGAGGAAATATCTATTTATTTCAATGGTTATACTCGTAGTTTCCATTGTCGTGCTTAACATTATAAATTACTTTATTTAGATTTTATAAAAGTTTTAAAGGCGCCTTGGAAACAAAAAAACCCATTAACTAATATTAGTTAACGGGGTTTTTTGTAAAGTATTAGTTTAAGGTTACACTAGAGATACTCTCTTGAAACCAATAACAGATAAATCTCCTTTGCTGGTAACATATTCAGCAACTGTTTTGGATTCATCCATAATAAAATTTTGGTCTAATAGTGCTTTTTCGTGATCCATAGAGGTATTATCTGCTATAAAACGAGCTAGTTTTCCAGGTAGAATTCTGTCCCATATTTGTTCTGGTTTGCCCTCCGCTTTTAACTGCGCTTTCGCTTCGTCTTCGGCTTTGGCAAGAACTTCTGGAGTTAATTGTGATCTGGAAATAAATTGAGGTACGTTTTTTAGTGTTTTCCCTAGTCTACCCAATTCGATATTGTCTTTTTCGATTACTGCGATTCTAGCCTCAGTTTCGGAAGCGACAAATTCTGCAGAGAAATCTTTGTAAGATAATGTAGTTGCGCCCATAGAGGCTACTTGCATAGAAACACTTTTTGCAACTTCCGCAGCCTTATCTGAACCTGCGGATAGTGCTGTTAATGCACCAATTTTATTACCGTGAATGTAGGATCCAACAAAAGGGGCTTCAAGAATTTCGAAACCTCCAATTTCTATTTTTTCACCAATAACACCAGTTTGTTCGATCAGTTTTTCGGTTACTGTCATACCCTCAAAATCTGCGGCCATGAATGCTTCTTTCGAATCGGTGTGTAGGGCAATTTCTGCCATTTGATGCGCTAAAGCTACATAAGTTTCATTTTTTGAAACAAAATCAGTTTCACAGTTTAAAGAAACAATAACACCTTTAGTTCCATCATTGTTTACTTTTGCGATAACGGCACCTTCACTAGAGTCTCTATCGGCTCTTTTGTCAGCAATTTTTTGTCCTTTTTTTCGCAGGATAGAAATTGCGTTGTCATAATCCCCTTCAGCTTCAACTAAAGCTTTTTTGCAGTCCATCATTCCGGCACCAGTTGCCTTTCTTAATTTGTTTACTTCTGCGGCAGTTATTTTTACCATCGTTATAAAATTTTAATAGAATTAAAAAAGTCGTTCAATTTATTTTCTTCGAAAGAGAAAAGAACCAAACGACTTTAACTTTTTTGTTGGGTTTTTTATTCTTCTTCTTTGCTAGCCTTTTCTGCAACGACTTTTTTACGAGTTGCTTTTTTTACAGGTGCATCCACGTTAGCGGTTTTTGGTTCAGTTTCCGAAGTTGGCTCAGTTTCTGTTTTTGCTGCAGCTTTTGCATCGGCTTTTGCAGCAGTTTCGGCAGCTTTCGCAGCGGCTTTTGCAGCAATATCTGCAGCTTTTGCAGCTTCGCTTTCGTCTTTACTAGCTTTTCTTTCAGCAAGTCCTTCAATTACTGCATTTGTAACCGAAGTCATAATCTTATCGATAGATTTTGATGCATCGTCATTTGAAGGGATTACATAATCAATAACACGAGGGTCACTGTTTGTATCTACCATGGCGAAAATTGGAATCTTTAATTTTTGCGCCTCTGCTACAGCGATGTGTTCGCGTGTGGTGTCAACAATAAATAAAGCGGCTGGTAGGCGACTCATTTCGCTTATAGATCCTAGGTTCTTTTCTAATTTTGCACGTAAACGGTCTACCTGAAGACGTTCTTTTTTAGATAGTGTTAAGAAGGTACCATCTTGTTTCATTCGATCAATCGCCGCCATTTTTTTAACAGCTTTTCGAATGGTTACGAAGTTTGTTAACATACCACCTGGCCATCTTTCTGTAATGTATGGCATGTTGGCATTTTTTGCTTTTTCAGCAACAATGTCTTTTGCTTGTTTCTTGGTAGCTACGAAGAGAATCTTTCTTCCGCTCGCTGCAATTTTTGCAAGAGCTTCATTCGCTTCTTCAATTTTAGCAGCAGTTTTGTAGAGGTTGATAATGTGAATTCCGTTACGCTCCATATAAATATATGGGGCCATATTCGGGTTCCATTTTCTTGTTAGGTGTCCAAAGTGTACACCAGCTTCTAATAAGTCTTTTACTTCTGTGTCGTTTGCCATTTTGTTTTAGTTTACGTTCTGTAATGTTTAGATGTCAATCTCCGCGCTAAGCGTTTGATTTAGATGCTAAACTAATTGTCCTTCTCGGCAGAGCAGGGCTAACAGCTTAATATTAATAATTTTAATGAACTTATGTTTCAATAGTATTTGAAACGGAAAATAATGCAGTACCATAACATATATGGTACTGCATATATTTGTAATGTTATCGTTTTGAGAATTGGAATTTCTTACGGGCTTTTTTCTGTCCGAATTTCTTACGCTCCACCATTCTTGGGTCTCTTGTTAATAAGCCTTCTGGCTTCAGAACCAATCTGTGTTCTTCGTTAATTTCGCACATTGCACGAGATAATGCCAATCTAATTGCTTCAGCTTGTCCAGTTATCCCACCACCAAAAACATTTACTTTAATGTCGAAACTTGTTTCATTATCCGTTAGAACAAGTGGCTGTTTTACTTTATAACGCAGTGTTGGTGTTGTGAAGTAGTTGTCTAACGAGCGTTTGTTGATCGTTATGTTTCCTTTTCCGTCTGAAAGATAGACACGAGCTACAGCTGTTTTTCTTCTTCCTATTTTATGTAAAGTCTCCATCGATTATTTAAGGTTAAGGTTAATGGCTTTAGGTTTTTGTGCTTCCTGACCATGATCAGTTCCTACATATACCTTTAAATTTCTGAATAAAACGGCCCCTAATTTGTTTTTTGGGAGCATTCCTTTTACAGATTTCTCAACAACCCTTGATGGATCTTTTCCATAAAGCTCTTTGGCAGTCAAACTTCTCTGTCCACCTGGGTAGCCTGTGTGACGAATGTACGTCTTGTCATCCCATTTGTTTCCAGAGAGAATGATTTTCTCGGCATTAATAATAATTACGTTATCTCCGCAATCAACGTGAGGCGTAAAATTTGGTTTGTGTTTGCCACGAAGTAATTTTGCAACTTCACTGGCAAGACGACCCAAAGTCTGGCCGTCCGCATCTACTAAAAGCCACTCTTTATTTACAGTGCTTTTGTTTGCAGATACTGTTTTGTAACTCAATGTATCCATTTCGTTTTTTGTCAATAGTTAATAATTAATTTTTTTCCTCATTTAGAGGGGTGCAAATGTAATGTTATTTATTTTAACTGCAAGGGGCGGAGTCTAATTTTATCTTGTTTTGATTTGAAAGTGTATTCCACTAGAAACGAGCTTCTTTAAAATGTTTTATTCCTTATTCTATGGTTATAATTAAATCATCTTTCTTGACCATACTGCCAGGCTTTAAAGTGATTGATTTTACTTTCCCAGCTTTCGTCGCAGTAACTGTAGTTTCCATCTTCATGGCTTCAATAACGAATAGGTGATCATTTTTCTTAATTTCTTGGCCTTTCTTAACTAAGACTTTATAAAGTAGTCCTTGTAATGGTGCTCCTAATTGATTAAGATCGCTTAAATCTGCTTTTAAGTTTTCATCTTTGACAATATTTAAAGATGTGTCTTTTATTTCTACAAGTCTATTTTCTCCATTAACTTTGAAGAATACGATTCTCATCCCGTCCTCATTTGGATCACTAACAGAAAGCAGTTTTACGATAATAGTCTTTCCTGGTTGTAGGTCTATGAGTATTTCTTCTCCGATGTCCATTCCGTAGAAGAAACTCTTAGTAGGTAAAATAGCCACATTTCCATACGATTTATGCTTTTCGTGCGCATCTTCAAAAACTCTTGGATACAAACTGTATGATAGGAAATCTTCGAACTCTATGGGACGGGTAAAATTTTTCTGAAACTTTTTATGAAAATCCTTGTAAGCAGCATCAAAGTCTATTGGCTCCAGATGTGCATTAGGTCTGTTTGTATAAGGTTTGTTGTTTTTAAGAATTATTTTTTGGAGTTCAGCAGGGAATCCTCCTAAAGGTTGTCCAAGATCTCCTTTAAAAAAATTGATTACCGATTCTGGGAAAGAAATTTCATGTCCACGCTCCATTACATCCTCTGGCATTAGGTCATTAGTGACCATAAAAATAGCCATATCGCCTACTACTTTCGAGCTGGGAGTAACCTTAACGAGATTTCCGAACATTAGATTAACATAGCCGTACATCTTTTTAACTTCATCAAAACGGTCTCCAAGACCAAGCGCTGTGGCTTGGGGTCTTAGATTCGAGTATTGCCCCCCAGGAATTTCATGCTGGTATACTTCGGCGGTACCCGATTTTAGTCCAGATTCAAAAGGATAATACATTTCACGTACATCTTCCCAATAATTTGAAAATTGATTTAATGAGTCCATTTCAAAATCGTGGGCACGATCCTGATGTTTCATCATTTCTACAATTGAATTAAAATTTGGCTGTGATGTTAAACCAGATAGTCCACCTAGCGCAACGTCAACAACATCAACTCCTGCTTCAATAGCCTTTAAGTAGGTGGCAGATTGTATGGAAGATGTGTCATGTGTATGCAAGTGCAACGGGATGGAAAGGGTGTCCTTTAAAGATCCAACCAATTCGCTTGCGGCATAAGGCGAAAGCAGGCCTGCCATGTCTTTAATAGCTATCATGTGTGCCCCTGCGTTTTCAAGGTCTTTTGCCAATTGGGTGTAGTACTTTAAATTGTATTTGGTTTTATTCCCATCCAGTATATTTCCTGTATAGCTAATGGCAGCTTCGGCAATTCCACCTGTTTTGTTTCGAACATAATTTATACTTGGTTCCATTGCTTTAACCCAGTTTAAAGAATCGAAAATTCGAAAAATATCAATTCCATTTTCCCATGATTTTTCAATAAACTTTTCAATTAAATTGTCGGGATATGCTTTATATCCCACTCCATTGGACCCTCTTAATAGCATCTGGAATAATATGTTAGGGATCAGTTTTCGAAGCTCTCTGAGGCGTGTCCACGGGCTTTCATTTAAAAAGCGCAGGCAGACATCGAAGGTTGCTCCTCCCCACATTTCTACACTAAAGGTATTTGGATGGTTTTTAGCAAAGCTCTCTGCAACTTTCGTCATGTCATAACTTCGCATTCTAGTTGCTAAAAGGGATTGATGAGCATCTCTGTTGGTGGTATCTGTATAGTGTATTTTTTTCTCAGATTTAAGCCAAGAACAAAATTTTTCTGGGCCTAATTCAGTAAGTAAATCCTTCGAACCTTTGGGGAATGGCGCATTTGGATCAAACGAAGGAATCTTGGGGTTTCTAAAAACTTTAGAAGGGTCCTTTGTCTTCACGTCAGGATTTCCATTGACAATAATTTCACCAATAAAATTAGTGATTTTAGTTGTTCGATCCTGGGGGAGCTTTATGTTAAATAAACTAGGGGTTTCCTGAATAAAGTTAACCGAAGCTTTTCCTTCTTTAAAGGTTTCATGTTGAATTACGTTTTGCAGAAAGAGAATATTGGTTTTTACACCTCTAATTCGAAATTCTTTTAAAGCCCGCATCATTTTTCGAACGGCGCCATCTAAGGTGCGACCTTGGGCAGAGACCTTTACTAGCATCGAATCAAAGAAAGGGCTTACTTTATAGGATTGATAAATACTTCCTGCATCCAAACGAATCCCCATTCCAGAGGCAGACCTGTAGGTGGTAATCGTCCCGTAATCTGGTGTAAAGTCATTTTCAGGATCTTCGGTAGTTAGCCGGCATTGCAGCGCAAAACCGTAGGTTGCTATACTGTCCTGCTCGTAGATTTTTATTTGTTTATCTGAAAGTTTATAGCCTCCTGCAACAAAAATTTGGGTCTTTATGAGATCGATTCCTGTGACCATTTCGGTAACCGTATGCTCCACCTGAATTCTCGGGTTTACCTCAATGAAATATACGTGATCCTCTTTATCTACTAAAAATTCGACCGTACCGACATTATTGTAATTTACTTTTTTGGAGATGGCAAGGGCATATTTGTATAACTTCTGCTTTACATCTTCAGAGACATTAAAAGA
>MDSY01099456.1_pt1 | contig 15661 bp, 7 predicted proteins | sample 811131 | NCBI WGS metagenome assembly MDSY01 (sample SAMN05326643, study PRJNA326480) | marine metagenome | isolation source: seawater | place: Atlantic Ocean: South West | collected 2010
AACGAACGATTCGTAATTACCAGTCGTTCGTTAACATCGGCAGTTTATTATATTATGGGGGGTTGTTATTAAAAATCGACTACTACCCTAACCTACAAAGTGTTACGGAAGCGAGTTATAAATTCCAATCGAAGTCAAAATTTTTTTGGTACTATATAATTTTGAAAAAGGTTGATACGGATTCCGCTATGCAAAAAAAATTCGGGCATGAAAAAACCACCATAGAGGTTGACACAATAAGCGGAGAGTATTATACTATTATACCTGAATGGGTGATGCACGATCAAGATTGGTTTGAAGGGACAAATTTAAAATTCGCCCTTGATTCAGATGAAGTTATTATTACAGAGGCAACTGATGAGTAAGACTTACCACATATACCTACAAAAGGAATGTTTATTTAAAGATTTGACAGAGTGGGAGTTTAATATTATATGGAGAAGGATATACAAATCATACTTTACAGAAGACTTAACTTTTTCAGAAGTGGTGGAAGAACCGAACGAAACATATATTGATGCATCATATTGACATTTGCTATATAAACTGATATAATTGGATTGATGAAATCTACAAGTTATGGCAAAAGGATTTACAGTTAAAGCAAAGACACCAGTAGCAGCACAAGCAAAGAAGGCACCTGAGTGGGACTTCGATAAAGCAAAGGAAATGATTAGAGGTAAAAGTGTAGTCTTTTGCTTACCAGGAAGAGGAGTATCATATACCTATTTGAAGAACTTTGTACAACTTTGTTTTGATATTGTACAGAATGGTGGACAGATACAGATATCACAAGACTATTCATCTATGGTAAACTTTGCTAGATGTAAGTGTCTAGGTGCTAATGTTCTCCGTGGTCCTGATCAGTTACCTTGGGATGGTAAACTTAAGTATGATTATCAGTTATGGATTGACTCTGATATTGTCTTTAACACTGAAGCATTCTATAAGTTAGTACTATTAGATAAGGATATTTCATCTGGTTGGTATTGTACAGAGGATGGAAGTACTTCATCTGTTGCACATTGGATGGAAGAAGATGACTTCAGAAAGAATGGTGGAGTCATGAATCATGAAACCTTGGAAACGATGTCTAAGCGTAAGAAACCATTTACAGTTGATTATGCTGGTTTCGGTTGGTTGCTGATTAAGCATGGTGTGTGGGAACATTCTGAAATGAAGTATCCTTGGTTTGCACCGAAGATGCAGGTGTTCGAATCAGGCGAAGTGCAAGACATGTGCGGAGAGGACGTTTCTTTCTGTTTAGATGCAATCGAAGCAGGATTTGAAATATGGTGTGATCCTCGTGTTAGGGTTGGACATGAAAAAACACGAATTATATAGAATTATCATCGATGGGAAGGAAGTATTCGATGCTTTAGGGCAAGGAGAATACTTCGAGAGAATGGAGGACTTGGCACTAGAGTTTTATCAGACAGGTACTCCACATCCCGATAGCATTGTCACTGAAACTTATTTGGAGGAAATCTAATGGCAACAACGAAAGGGTTAACCGTTGAAAAGGTGGTTAACTACATTAAAGACAAATGGCAAGTGTTTGGAGCAGCGACGTTGCTCGTATTCATATTGCAATTTTTAGCAGCAAAACTACTCATTGCAGTTCTCTTAGGACTCGTAGTAGCAGGACTATTACCTTCTGATACCGTTAAGAAGGTAACTAAGAAAGTAACAGGATCTAAGGAGTAACATGGCAAAGGCAACCACAGGTGCATGGGGAAAAGAAGAACTCGAATCAACCCCGAAAAAAACTCGTCAAGGAAGAGGCAAACATACAAAGTATGCCGCAACCTCCCGTAACTCGACTCGTAAAAGGTACAGAGGACAAGGAAGATAACTCACGAAGCGTCTCGAAAGAGGCGTTTTTTTGTTTTTCTAAATATTGCTTATAAATAAAACATAATACCTACTGTCCTAAATGGCAATAACAAGGATTTCTAGAGGTTTTAAGGATATTAGTCTATCTTTTACGCCCCATCCTGTTACTAAAGACTTACCCATATTAAAGAACGGTAATGCGATTTCACGTTCTGTTAGAAACCTAGTGCAAACTATTCCTACTGAGCGTTTCTTTAATTCATTACTAGGTTCTGAGGTACGTTCTCAATTATTTGAAAATTGGGTTGATTTTGGTACTGCAGCAGTCATAGAGGATCAAATCCTTACTACAATTGAAAACTTTGAACCTAGAGTTGAGAATGTAGATGTGCAAGCAGAACCAGAACCTGATGATAATAGTTTCTCTGTAACTGTACGTTTTGATGTAGTAGGACAACAATTACCTTCCCAAGAATTTACCTTCTTATTAGAAGCAACGAGATAATATGCCGATTACTAAGTTTACTAATCTTGATTTCGATCAAATAAAGACACAGATTAAGGATTACCTACGTGCCAATTCATCCTTTACGGACTTTGACTTTGAAGGTAGTAACTTCTCTGTTCTGATTGATACGTTAGCATATAATACCTATATTACAGCATTCAACTCTAATATGACTGTAAACGAATCCTTCTTGGATTCTGCTACTCTCAGAGAGAATGTGGTATCACTAGCACGTAATATTGGGTATGTACCTCGTTCTCGCTCTGCTGCAAAGGCAGAAATCACATTTAGTGTGGAAATTAATGATACAATAACCTCAACACTAGATTTAGAAGCAGGATTAGTCTGTGTAGGTAATACAAACGACACGAATTACATATTTTCAGTTCCAGAGAAGGTAGTAACAGTCGTTGATGCAAATCAAAAGGCGACTTTTAGTAATATTACTGTTTTTCAGGGTTCATATCTTCAAAAATCATTCATTGTAGACGGTTCTTTGGATCAAAGATTCATTTTAGACAATCCTTACATAGATTCTTCCACAATTGTAGTTAGAATTAGGGATTCTGTTAATGATATTTCTGAAGGAAGACAATATCTTGTTGCAGATAACATTCTAAACATAGATTCTACGTCAGAAATCTATTTAATTCAAGAAATTCAGGATGAAAAGTATGAATTACTCTTTGGAGATGGATTTTTTGGTAAAAAACTTGAAAATGGTAACGTAATTGATGTTTCATACATCATTACAGATGGAAAAGATGGAAATGGGGCATCAAATTTCACATTTTCTGGAAGATTTAGAGATGATCAAGGAAGAGTAGAGGTTCCAACCAATTCTATTACAATTACAACTAATCAGAATGCAATAAATGGTTCTGATATTGAATCTATCAACTCAATTAAGTATTTTGCACCTAGAATTTACTCTTCTCAACACCGTGCAGTGACTGCTCGTGACTATGAAGCAATAATTCAGACAATTTACCCAAATACAGAGTCAGTTTCTGTTGTTGGTGGTGAAGAATTAGATCCCCCACAGTTTGGAAACGTAATTATAAGCATAAAACCAAAAAATGGTGACTATATTTCTGACTTTGATAGAAGTAACATACTTTCAAAGTTAAAACAGTACTCACTTTCTGGTATAAATCAACAAATTATTGATTTGAAGGTGCTTTTTGTTGAAATTAACTCCGCAGTTTACTACAATACCTCCCAAGTAACAAATGTTAATGATTTAAAGAGTCGAATTTCTAATACTTTGTCTACATTTAGAGAATCTAACATCAATAAGTTTGGTGGAAGGTTCAAATATAGTAAAATTTGCCAAACAATTGACAATGTTGACGATGCAGTAACATCAAACATCACTAAAGTCATCATTAGAAGGAATTTAAAGGCACTTATTAACCAATTTGCACAGTATGAACTATGTTATGGTAATAGATTTCATATAAATCCAGAAGGATTTAACATTAAGAGTACAGGATTTAAGATTGCTGGTAGTAATGACATCTATTACTTCACTGATGTGCCAAAAACTGATACTACAGGTACTATTTCTATAGTAAAAGATGCTGCAGAAGAAGGAAATCACACTGTAGTCGTTAAATCTGCTGGTACAGTTGATTATGCGAAGGGAGAAGTCATTATTAATACTGTTAATATCACATCAACAGTAGAACCAAACAATATTGTTGAGATACAGGCAATTCCTGAGTCTAATGATGTGATTGGATTATCGGATTTATACCTAGATTTTTCCGTTTCTAAAAGCACAATAAATATGGTTAAAGATACCATTACTTCGGGTGAACAAATATCTGGTATTGGGTATAAGACAACTTCCAGCTACTTAAATGGAGAACTTAAGAGGATATAAAGGATGATACAAACTGGGTTTGAAAAGAGAGTATCTGTTCAACAGATAATAGAGAATCAACTGCCTGAATTTGTACTAGCTGAAAGTCCAAAGACTGTCGATTTTTTAAAGCAATATTATATTTCACAGGAGCATCAAGGTGGTGCTGCTGATATTGCTGTTAATTTAGACCAGTATTTAAAGGTAGATAACCTCACCCCAGAGGTAATTTCTGGAGAAACAACACTATATTCTGATATTACTGCCTCTGATGATACTGTTCAGGTATATTCCACAAAAGGATTCCCGAATGAATATGGTTTATTTAAGATTGATAATGAAGTTTTTACATATACTGGAGTAACAACTAACACTTTTACTGGTGTAGTACGTGGTTTTAGTGGAATTACAAGTTATAGGACTGATTTAGACGCAGAAGAACTCCTTTTTAGTGATAGTAGTGCTGAAACTCATGATGCTAGTACTAGGGTTCAAAACCTAAGTGCACTATTTTTAAAGGATTTTTATAGAAAATTAAAGGTAACTCTTACACCAGGACTTGAAGACGTTGATTTTCAAGAAAAACTTGATGTTAATAACTTTATTAAAGAAGCAAAAAGTTTATATCAAGCAAAAGGTACTGAAGAATCATTCAGAATCTTATTCAATGCACTATATGGTGTAGAACCTAAAGTTGTTGATTTAGAACAATACTTACCCAAACCCTCCTCGGCAGAGTTTTTAAGAAGAGAATTATTAGTTGCTGAAAGAATTTCTGGAAATCCTGCTAATTTAGTTGGACAAACTATTAGAAAATCAACAGATCCTGCCACTCAAGGTGCTGTTTCTGAAGTTGAAGTCTTTACTAGATCTGGAATCAGTACATATTATAAGATTGGATTATTTGTTGGATATAGTGATAATGCATTAATTGAAGGTACATTTGAAGTTCAACCAAAAACTAAGGTAATTAATCCTGTTTCTGTATCAGAATCTATTATTACTGTTGATTCTACCATCGGATTTGGTGCAACTGGAACATTAGTATCTGGTAAAAACATTATTACCTATAGTAGTAAGAGTGTTAACCAATTTTTAGGTTGTCAAGGTGTAACTGTTGGTATTGGTACAGCAGATGAGATAAGAACTAATGAAGTTTTTGTCGGATATGAAAATGGTGATTTAACTAAGAAAGTAGAAATACGTCTTGGTGGTGTTTTATCAGACTTTAACCTTATAAGTGACGTATTAGAGACATCTGAAGAGCAAGTTTTGTATGTTAATCATATAGGAGAAAAGATAAAATTATCTGAAACTGGTTCTACTGATAAGGAATTGTTTGCTAATTCTTGGATTTATAACACTATTTGTAGGTTTGATGTTGAAGATATTAATACTGGTTCATCAACAATTACATTAAAATCTGAAATTGATAAATCACAATTGAAAGTAGGTGATAAGATTGATATATTATTAGGTGATACAAATAATATATCACTTACTAATGCAAGTGTTGGCTCAATTGATAATAGTCTTAAACAAGTTCAGTTAAACGATATGACTGGATTTGTTTATGATCCTCTTCAAACATATACTATTAGAAGAAAATTAAATACTGCTACTAGTTCTGGAACATTAGTAAATTATGGACAGAATAAAGTCACTACAGATATTCAAAATGTCTATAATGAGAATGATGAATCATTCTACGTTGCTTCAAACTCCTTACCATCATATGACATAACAAAATCTACTGTTAAGTATAGTATTTCTACTGGAACTGATGGTGCACTAGATGGTTATAATAGTATAATAGAAAAATATCAAATTATTTCTTTTACTGAACCCACACTAGATTTTATTACGGGAGATAAGGTTGTTTATAGAGCAGAAACTACTCCTTTAAAGGGACTAGAAGAGGGTGAATATTATGTTGAGGTATTAAATGGTGGTAAGATTAAATTATATGAATCTAGGGGTTTAATCGAAACCAATGGTTCAATAGTTGACGGGACTGTAGTTAATAATGCTAGAGGATTCCTTGCTGATGGAACAAATAATCATAGTTTCATTTTAGCAAGTCAATCTGACGATTCTATACATCCACAAAAACTTCTTAGAAAATTCCATCATTCTCAAGATATTAAAACAGGAAATGAAACTAAGACTACTCCTGGTTCTCTTGGAATGTTGATTAATGGAGTTGAAGTTGTTAGTCCTAGATCAATGGACAAAGTTTATTATGGTCCTTTAGATAATATTACTGTTTATAATAATGGACAAGATTATGATGCTATTAATCCACCAAATATTGTAATTGCTGCAGGACTAGGCAGAAATGCTTCTGCTCGTGCGGTTGTAGAAGGTAGTGTTAAAGAAGTATTAGTAGATCGTCAAGACTTTGATGTAGTTGATGTTAAGTCTGCCACTATATCTGGTGGAAATGGTTCTGGAGCAGTCCTAGAACCGATGGTAGGTGTCAGACAACGTGAGGTTAGATTTGACAGTCGTGATGACGTTGCTGGTGGTGGTGTAAGTTTATCTCTCGATACTATTACTTTTGTACAGGATCATAATTTTGTTAATGGTGAACCCATTGTATATGATTCAAATGGAAATACAGGATTAGGTACATTTGTTAATAATGCAGTTTATTATCCAGAAATTGTAAGCAATACTGCAATTAAGTTATATGCAACTAAGAATGATTATGATAATAGAACTTTTGCTATGGACTTTAATAATATATCAGGTGGACAAGGTATTCATAAGTTTAGAAAGTTTGATTATACAAAAACTTTAAGATCAATTAAGGTTGTTGATGGTGGTTCTGGGTATACCAATAGAAAATTAATTGTAGATCCAGTAGGTGTCAATACTGTAACCAATATAATCACCTTCAATAATCATGGATTTAATGATGGTGATAAAATTGTTTATTCTGCAGATACTGCACCGATAGAAGGATTATCTACATCAAATCAGTATCAAATTATTAAAATAGATAATCATTCATTTAAACTTGCAAATGCTGGTGTTGGAGGAACAATAACAAGCAATTATACAAGAGGGAATTATGTTGGTTTAGGATCTACTGGTGTTGGATATCAAAATTTCGCATACCCTGATATCACATTAACAGTTGATGCAATCCTTGCAGGTGTTGGAACTGCTACTCAGACAGTTGGAGTTATAACTGCAATACCTATAGTTAGAGGTGAACTTATTGATGCTTATCTTTATGATAAGGGAACTGGGTATGGATCATCTATTATAAACTTTGATAAAAGTCCAGTTGTAAAGGTTAAATCTGGTAAAGATGCTGAATTTAGACCAATAATAGTTGATGGTAAGGTTGATCAAGTAGCGGTAACATATGCTGGTGTTGAGTATACATCTGCTCCAGATTTGACATTTATTGGTATTGGTTCTGGTGTTGGTGCCAAAGCAAGAGCAATTGTAGAAAACGGAAAGGTAACTGGTGTTTCGGTTCTTAATTCAGGTGTTAATTATAGTTCTAATACTGGAGTTGCAGCAACTGCTATTGGACGTAATGCATTTATTGAGGCAGATATAAGATCATTAACTGTAAATAATCATAAAAGATTTGGTGATGAAATATTAGTTCAAAATATAAGTGGATTGCAGTATGGATATGTTGGGCATTCTACAGCAATTGGTAGTTTGTTGGGAGATGAGTTAGATACTCATTCACCAATTATAGGATGGGCATATGATGGAAATCCAATTTACGGTCCTAATGGATATTCTGATCCAGAAGATGCTAACTCATCTGTAAAATATGTAAATACTGGATATGTTTTATCAAGTTCTGATGTTGTAGATAGACCTCCATTTAAAATGGATGGAACATCATTTGATCAAGGATTCTTTATTGAAGATTATAAATTTGATAATTCTGGTGATTTGGATGTACATAATGGAAGATATACAAAAACTCCAGAATATCCAAATGGGGTATATGCATACTTTGCTGGAATAACAACTGTAAGTAGAGAAGCGAAATATCCTTACTTTATTGGTGATTCTTATAGATCCAAGTTAATTCCACAATTAATTGATCAAAGTTTTGATTTCAATAATTCGGATTTAATTAGAAATACACTCCCATATAAGTCTGAAGATTTAACTGCTGATAATGATTTTATCACTGAACCTTATGAAATTGTTCAACAAAGGACTATTGTTGATTCTGTAAGTAAAGGTAGTGTTGATTCTTTCATAATTAATCAATCTGGTGATGGATATGCTGTTGATGATGTTTTAGTATTTGATAACGGAGGAACAAATGGTGGTGGATTAAATGCCTATGTTTCTAGAGTTACTGGAAAGCATATTAGAAATATTGATACTGAGATTACTACTTATCAGGATGCAACATTAATTTGGGACAATTCTAGTCAAATTTCTGTACATATTTCACCTACACATGCTTTACTTGATGGTGATACTGCTGTTGTTTCTGGTGTATCTACATTCATTGCTGGATTAACAAAATCTCATAAAATTGGAGTTAGTTCTGAAACTACACATTTAATTGCTCCAGTTGCTCACAATACAACTCTTGGATTTGTAACTGATATATACCTTTCATCTATTCCAAATAATATTTCTATTGGTTCTACTGTTGCAATAGGTTTAACTAATCAAGAAATAGTTAAAGTTAATAATATATTCCATGAAAGAAAGGTTTTAAGAATAGAAAGATTAGTTAATCCAGGTATTGGACATACAGAAACTGAAGTAATATCTAAACTTGCAGATACATTTACAATACCAATTAAAAGTGAGTATTTTGATTCTCGTAAGAATGATAAGGTATATTTCAACCCACTTGAAGCAGTTGGTTTTGGTGTAACTATTGGACAGGAAAAATTAAACAAATATAGAATTGGTGATATTGAATATGATGTTTCTGTTCCATATCAAAGTATTTACTTACCGAATCATCCATTCCAAGATAACCAAGCAGTAACATTTACTAGTAGCACACGACCTATTAAAGTAAGTATTAAGAATTTTGGTGCTGTAAGTAATTTACCTGCTAGTGGATTATATGTCATTAATAAAGGTAAGGATTATATTGGACTTACTACATTTAAAGATCATGCAGCAGCAAGTGTAGCAGGATTCAGTACTGGTGGATATTTCTTTAGGAGTTTTGTAACTAATGGTGATAGTCGTAATTGGAAGTATTCTTTAGAATCTAATAATACAAAAGAAACTGCAAGAATTGAAAGAATAACAGCTAATGTTATGACTGGTGCTCCTTGGGAAGGAACACAAGTAACCAAGTCAACTTTTGATGATGGACATTTATTAGCAAACGGTGATGAAATCAAATTAACTGTTAAATCCAATCAATCTGTTGGTATTGGAACTTCTACTGCTGTAAGAGTCAAGTATAATTCTGAAAATGATAAGATAGTTATTAATCCAACAACATTTGCTGGTTCTGCTGTATTGGCAGGGAATATAATAAATCTAACTGCACATGGATTAGAGACTGGTGATAAAGTATTTTATGATGGTGGTATTGTTGGATTGTCTACCAATTCATTCTATGTCTATCGTTTAGATGATGATAAATTCCAGTTAGGACAAACTCGTTATGATGTTTTATTAGAACCACCAACTATTATTAGTATAACTGCAGGTAGTGGTGGATCTGGACAACAATTATCTAAAGTCAATCCTCGCCTTGAAGTCATTAAGAATAATAATTTAGTATTTGATACTTCAGATTCATCATTATCTGGATATGATTTAAGAATCTATCATGATAATGGATTTAATAATGAATTAGTATCTATTGGTGGCACTATTACAGATTTTATTGTTGAAAGGAGTGTTGTTTCTTCTGGTAGTGCTGGTGCAGCAGTAACGGTAAGATATTCTGATAATTTACCTTCTAAATTATACTACACATTAGAAAGGGGTGGATATATTAGCACATCTGATACAGAAGTTGCTAATAATTCTGAAATACTTTTTGTTCCTAGTGTTTATAACAATACATATTCTGTTTCGGGAATAGGTAGTACTACTTTCCAATTGTCTCTTAAATCGGTTCCAGAGACTCTAAATTATGCTCAGAGCACAACTAGTCAATTAGAGTATTCTACCAATTCTAAAACCGCTAGAGGTGGTGTAGAATCTATAAGAGCTACTTCTGGTGGACTTAATTATAAGAAGTTACCTAAATTTACTACTATCACATCCACACAAGGTGTGAATGCGGATATAATACCAAAATCATCAACTATTGGTAGAATAAAAGAGGTTACTATTGAAGATACTGGTTTTGATTATTCTGCAGATAAAACATTAAGTCCAGAAGTCTTTATTTCACCAAATATCACTGTAGTCGATAGAAACTCTATTGATAGTATTAATGTTAAAAGTGGTGGTTCTGGATATACTATTCTTCCAGATATTGTTGTTATTGATCCAGATACTAATGAACCATACACTGATAGTTACTTAACTGGAGAGATTCAATCTTCATCACTTACCAATGTACAAGTTTTACAGTCTCCAAAAGGATTGTCGGATAAGGAAAATAAGGTATTTACTGTTAATAACTCAAACGGAATTCCTATAACTAGCGTCCAATCTACTGGAGTTGGAACTGCTTATTTAACTTTACAAACACCAATATCTAATTTTAGTACAGCACCATTTGCTGTAGGTGATAAAGTATTCATTGAAGGTATTAGTGTTCTTGGTGGTATTGGAACTACAAGTACGGGATATAATTCTCCAGAAAATGGATATTCATTCTTTACTGTTGAAAGTGTTGGTGCAGCAAATCCAGTAATAATAGGTATAGGACTTACTGAAGTAACAGAATATGCTGGAATTGCAGTTACTGATACTAATGGATATGGTTTAGCAGTTAATAAAAATAATTACCCAACATTTGAAGTTATTCAAAAACCTGAACAATTTATTTTAGATGAAAGATTATATGTTCTTCAGGGTTCTACATATGTTCTTGAAGATTTGTACATCACTAAAAACTTAAATGATAAAATTAAAATCAGAGGTACATATGATTTAGAGGTTGGAGATCATATTCGTGGTAAAGAATCTGGTACTATAGCAACTATTAAAGATATTGTAAAAAATAAGGCAAGATTTAAGATAGATTATTCTTTAAGACAAGAAAAGGGTTGGAATAACAATACTGGAAAATTAAATGAAGATTTCCAAGTTCTTCCTGATAATGATTACTATCAGAATTTATCATATACTGTTAAGAGTCCTATCGTATATGAAGACTTAATAAATCCAGTAAATAGACTCTTACATACAACAGGATTAAAGAATTTCTCAGATACTGGTATAACAACTACTACAGATATTTCTGTTAAAACTCCATTAGATGCTGGTAGTGTGGCATTAATTGATATTATTGGTGAAAAGAGAGTTGATACTGTAAGTAATTTTGATTTTGCAATTGATCTTGATGTTCAGGATAATAAATCTAGATTTGTAAAATTCCAAACCAAAAGATTATCTGATTATATCAATAATAGTTCTAACCGTGTTCTTCCAATAGATGATATTTCATCTAAGTTTAATAAGGTATTTACGGAGAATAATTTCTTTACAAATCTTGATACTATAAACAATGGTAGTGGATATAATCGTTATTTGGTACAAATAATTAACCCAAATAATAATCAAAGACAAGTAACTGAATTAATAACTCTTACTGATAATGATAGTAACATATACACATTTGAAAAGGGTTCAATTGGAATAGAAACAGGCAATTCTAATAATTCTTATAAGGTAGATAGATTAGGTGATCTCATAGGGGATAGTGATACTTCTCAATTAGTCTTTAATCCAAAAAATCCATATGATTTTGATTATGATTTAAAAGTTATTAAAAATACCTTTAATACATCAAATGTTGGTATTGGAACTACCAGTTTTGGATTTGTTGACGTAATTGGTTCTAATAATCTAGTTAGTGTTGGATAAACAGAGACACTATTCTCTGCTACTGCAAATCAAAATGAAGCATTCTTTGCTAATATTGAAATTACTAATTCTGTAACTTTTGATAGAAGATATGTAGAACTATATGTTGATCAGGATGGAACAGATACATATATTTCCGATTTCTACCTAGACAATAAAGATGGTGCAAGTGGTAACTTTATTGGTACATTTGGTGCATCAATAGAGTCTGGTGTTGTTAAAGTTAATTTCACTAATAGTACAGAATCTCATGGTGTTTTTGTTAAATCAAGAGCAATTGGGTTTGGTGTTACAACTGCAGGTATTGGAACATACAGATATCTAACTGATGGACAAGCAGGTGGATCTGAGAAAACTGCGAGATATGAGAGTAAGTTTGCATATACTCTTGCTCCTGCAACTGCAACTGAAGTCTTTAGGGTTGCTAAATCGGACGTAACAAGTATTAAATCAGTTGTTAAAGTTGGATATGGTGTTACATCAGCATTACATCAATTATTATCAATTCATGATGGAACTGATGTTTATACTACACAATATCCATTCGTATCAGTTGGTAGTACAAGTGGTATAGGTACATTTGGTTCTGAATTTAGTGGATCTAATTTGATATTAAAATTCTATCCAGATGCTGGAATTAATAACGTAGTTTTAGTACAATCTTATAGTGAAATAATACAGACAGACACTGATTTACTCAATAAACCAAATGATCTTAATTATGGAACTTTAACTGAAAACTTGGGAATTAATGCATATAACGGTGTTAATGAAAATAGAATTAATGTTACTGAATTTGATATCAACTATAAGAAGACTCCAATCTTTACTAAAGAATTTAATCCAGCAGATACAAGTGTTTTAAATCTAAGTACAGGTACATTCACTATCAAGGATCATTTCTTTGAGACTGGAGAAGAATTAGAATATGAATCAGTATCTACTTTTAGTAATATACTTCCTGAAGATATGCAGATGTCTAATGGAAGTGATTTACCAGCAACTGTATATGCTATTAAAGTTACTAGTGATGAATTTAAAGTTGGATTAACATCTACACTTGCATATGCTGGTACGTCAGTTGCATTCAATGATGCTGGTGCAGGTAATGCTCATACACTTACAATGGCGAAGAGGGCAGAGAAAACTCTTCTTGCTGTTGATGGTATTGTTCAATCACCAGTTGCAAGAACATCAGTTGGATATGCTCTTACAAATAATTACGGTAATATAAGTGCTACAGATACATTTGCTTCTTTAGTTGGTATTTCTTCCATATTACCAAAAGATATTCTTAAAATTGATAATGAATATACTGAAGTTGTAAATGTTGGATTAGGAACTACTGCTGTTGGACCAATCACTGGTAGTGGAGCATATAATTTAGTTGAATTAAAACGAGGATTTGTAGGATCAACTGCAGCTGTTCATAGTGATTTAAGTCCATCTGGAGTTGGTAATACTGCTCAGGTTTATCTTGGTTCATATAATATTGTTAAGAGTAAGATTCATTTTACTGCACCTCCAACTGGAAATAGTGTAAATGTTGTGGATTCCAACACTAATTTAGAAAATGCAAGATCTACATTTGGTGGTAGAGTGTATTTGAGACAAGATTATACTAAGAATAAGGTATATGACAATGTTTCCAAGGAATTTACTGGAATAGGAGCAACTTATCAGTTAACTGTTGAGGGTTCAACCACAACAGGTATTGAAACTGGAAGTGGTTTGGTGTTTATTAATAATATGTTCCAAACACCAACTACAGTCAATAATCTCGGAAATACCTATGATTTGTTTGATGGATTTACTGCAACTAAGGTTAGATTTACTGGTATAACTGATGATAATGGAGATTTGATAATATCTGATTATGATGTCAATTCAAATCAATTACCAAGAGGAGGAATTATAGTTTCTCTTGGTTCTAGTATTGGACGGGGATATGCTCAACCTGTAGGTGCTACAGATGTAGATGTAGTGATTAATGGTAGTGGTGCTCTTACTAAAGTTGGTATAGGAACAACTACTAAACATGGTTCAGGATATCGTGGTGTAGTTGGTATTGGAGTAACTGATGAGGCTTATGAGCATAAGTGGGTAACTGCATCAAATAATGCTGTTAATGGTTCATTAACTCCAACAGATGGTTCATATGATTCATTTACTGGATTATTAACACTAACAATTCCTAGTCATGGTTTAGGTGCCAGTGGAAATGTTACTATTGCTAATAACTCGATATCAATGACTTGTGGTAGAGATAATCATACATCCACCAAGACATATCCTCGTGCTGGAATTGATCCTGCTGCTGGAGGGGCAAATAGAGCATTTACTAGAATAAGTAGCGATGCTATTTCAGTTGATGTTGGACCTGGTGGTGGTAGAGGTACTGGTGCTAATGTTACAGCAACAGTTGGTGCTGGTGGAACTCTTACCTTTGCTGTTTCTGCTGGTGGTAGTAACTATAAGAGTCCTAGAATACTTGCTCCTTCACCATCATATAGTAACTTAGAAATTACTGGCGTGTCTAGACTTGGTAAGGGTATGACATCTGAAACTGGAAAGGGATTATTATTGGATATTGAGGTTGGACCTACTGATGCAATTCCAGTTGATAATAAATTTGGTGATGCTGCAAATCTTATTGATGCAAATAATGCATTTATTTCAGAATTAGCAGCGAGGAGGATGTTTAATAGATGGAATAATGGTTCTAACTCATCCTATAGTTATCCAGGAGATAATACAGAGCAGGATTGTATTGATGATGTAGTAGATGTTTTAGAAGCTACTTCACATAACCTTAAGTATGGTGGTAATGATAAGACTTATGATGCTGCAAATCTCTTTGTAAATGGTGTATATTCCAACCCTGCACCTGTTACTGGTGAAGAAGAGCAAGTAATTTATGCTCTACATGAAGCCAGAGATATGGCAACCAGAGCGATGAGAAATCAGAAGATTTATACGCATCTTGGAGCACAATATGCTCACACTTATACTAGTGGAACAGTAGCAAACGCAATTTGTTCTGGTGGTAATTATGCTCACACATATATTGCAGCAGATTCTTCTGCTAATGCAATTAACGGTTCTTTAAAACCAACTGCTGCTGTTTATGATGCAGTAGCAGGTACTTTACAGTTAACATTTGCTAGTGCTCATGGAGTTGCAAATAATGGAAATGTAACTATTGCAAACCATTCATTAGTATTCACATGTGCTAGAGATGGACATGCCACTAAACATTCATATCCAAGAGCAACTGATCCTGCTTCAGGTTCTACATTAACTGCTACTGTAAGTAGCACAACAGTATTCACAGTAACTGTTGGTACATCACCATTAGTATTCAAGAGTGTTGTTGCTGGTGCTGGTGCTGAAGCAACTTCATATGATGCTAAAACTGGTGATTTAGTACTTAA
>MDSY01052709.1_pt1 | contig 15659 bp, 16 predicted proteins | sample 811131 | NCBI WGS metagenome assembly MDSY01 (sample SAMN05326643, study PRJNA326480) | marine metagenome | isolation source: seawater | place: Atlantic Ocean: South West | collected 2010
ATTACCTAACTTGGAAATATTTTTTTATTTTAGTACAGATGAGGTTTTCGGACCTGCTTTAAACGATACATTATTTAAAGAATGGGATAGACATAAACCTACTAATCCATATAGCGCATCTAAATCCGCGGCGGAACAGATATGCGTAGCATATGAAAATACATATAAAGTCCCACTAATGATAGTAAATGTGATGAACGCTTTTGGAGAAAGACAACATGTGGAGAAATTTATTCCACTATGCATAAAGAAGATAATGAATAACGAAACAATAGAAATACACTCATATCCAGATAAAAAACGTTCCGGAACAAGATTTTACATACATGGAAGAAATATAGCGGCGGCGGTATTATTTTTAATCAATAAAGGTTCTATTGGTGAAAAATATAATATTGCTGGTGAGAAAGAAGTGAGTAATTTAGAAATGGCACAACTGATTGCTGGATATATGAAAAAAGAATTACAGTATAAAATGGTTGACTTTCATTCAGATAGACCAGGACATGATTTAAGGTATGGACTTGATGGAACAAAACTATTTAATATGGGATTTTCGCTACCATTAAACTTTGAAGAATCTTTACGTAAAACTGTAGAATGGACGTTAGAAAATAAAAAATGGTTGGAATAATAAAAATATTATATTATTAGTGTAAAACGCTTACCACCGCATTTTTCGCCATTTATCATGTGATTAGCCCAATACCATGGGGGTTGGGGTTTACATTGATAAGTAGTATACGATTTATTTGTTTGTTCGCTCATTTGTATTGCATATTTTTCATATACTTGTGTATCATCCCAAATTACTGGGACATCATTTTTAAAAATATTTATATGATTTACTATTTCCTCTCTATTATCATTTGGTCCATCTATTATAAGCAACTTATAATCTATATCTTTTATTTTTTTTGATAACTCTTTAAAATCATATTCACCCTTACCAACTGTATTTACATGAATATATTGTGTATTATATTTATTCATCCATTCTTTATTATCTTCAACAGATATTACATTATAAAATTTATTTAAAAGCTCCGAGGATTTTCCTGAACCTAATTCTAAAATTGTGTCATTAAATTTTATTAATTCCACTATTTTTTTCAAAACATTCGCAATTAATACTCCAATCATCCAATGTCCAATTATTTACAACATTTAAATAGTCATTATATAATACAGAATTTATATTCATATTATATTGTATTAGTATTAATAATCTTTAAATTTATATTTTAATATTTGATATTACTTCTATAACTTCTAATACTCTATCTGAAAATTTATGATATTTTAAACAATAATCTCTTCCTTCTTTCGCTATTTTATTTCGTTCAGTTTCATTATTAATATAATAATTAATTAAATATACTAATTCTTGAGGATTTGAATAATAAACTAAATGTTTTTTGTTTTCTAATGGATATTTAATTATTGATGGTAATAACATTTTATCACATAAAACTAAATTTCCCATTAATAACGCCTCCCATAATCTAAAGTCACCCTCCCAATCAGGCGGATTTGCTGTTACTATAATTTTACTAGTTTTCAATATTTCAAAGTATTTTGTATTTACCACACCATATCTATTTTGACAATCTGTAACAAAACCAACAAAGTTTTCTCCTTGGTATTTATTTATTATATTTGGAATTATTGAACGAAATCCTCCTCCACCATTAAACATACAACAAATATCATAATTATATTTTACAAATTCAAAATTTTTATCATATTCAATAAAATCACTCCTTATTCCATAAGAAATCGGGATTATTTCTCTTGAATATTCAATTATTTCTTTACTAATACCTTGTTCCTTTTTAACCATACTTCTTTTAAAATATTTACAAATATTTTTTAATACATCATTATTAGGTACATTTCTGGTATCAGTCCAATCATTATAATCAATTATAATTTCTTTTTTACCTGAATTAAATATTTCTGTTATTTTTTCAATATTTAATTCAGAATTATTATCATATGGTAAATTTAAACAATTTCTAGTATGCATCGTATAAAATATGTAATCAGCATTTTTATAATTGTCTGTTAATAGAGAAAGATTTTTTAATACATTGTAAAATTCATATGATTCGGGAGAATTAGATGTTGGAGGACAAAAATTTGTAGTAAAGAAATATATTTTCATTACTGTATAATTGTTTAATTGTTTAATTGTTTAATTGTTTAATTGTTTAAACAATAGTTATATTATTATTCATAAATATGAAAGAATATTTATACACACATTGTATAAGTTATTATATTGGAAACGATAGAATAAACAATTTAACAGAGTGTTTAAAATATCTAAATACAATTCCTCTTTGTAAAAATCAAAATAATAATGATAAAATTTTATATGTAATATATTGTATTTATGATGAATTGAATGATAATATTATAAATCAGTATAACAATTATAAAAATTTATATACAGAAAAGGTAGATATTGAAATTTTATATAGATGGAATAGTGGAGGAACAATTCAAACAATGTCAAAATTATTAGATTATATAATAGAAAATAATATTACAACCAAATATATTGGAATCTGGGAAGATGATTCTATTTTTAAAAATATTTATTTATTAGATAAATTACAAGAGTATTTGGATTATGACAATATCATAGTGGGATGTCATGTATTAGAAGACCGTCCAGATATAGAATATATAAATGGTGCTAAGATATTTAAAAGAGAATGGTGTAACAAATTGCAATCGTGGAGACAATGTCCTTGGTGTAAAGAAAAACATATCTATTTAAATAATAATAATGAAAATCTAATTGATGATAAATTGATTAAATGGATTGATGGTGCATTATATTTAACAACATTAGATAATTTATTGAAAATAAAGGAAAAATTAGTAAAATTTACACTCGCACCAGAAGATGAAAATTATAAACATATTGAACACGGAATAAATTATGGTGAAGTTGGTTTTCCAACACGATTACATTTGAATGGTTTTAAGTTTATTGGATTATCATACGATGAACATTTCAAGCATTTAAATGAAAATACTACCGGAAATAAAAGTATTTAAAAATTATATATTATCATTAATTATAAATGTTTGTATATTTAGATAAAATTCATATAGGTGATAATTGTCCAACTCAAATTATAGGTGAAATAGGACAAAATCATAATGGCGATATAAATAAAGCAAAAGCATTAATTGATATGTGTTCCTTTTGTAATGTAAAATTAGTGAAATTTCAAAAAAGAGATATTAAAAGTGAATTCACATCAGAAGCTTATAATAAAGAATATAATAGTGAAAATTCATTTGGTAAAACTTATGGTGAACATAGAGAATTTTTAGAATTAAATAAAGAACAACATAAAGAATTAAAAGAATATGCTAATTCAAAAGGATTAATATATTTCTGTACTCCTTGTGATATACCATCTTTAAAGATGATGGAAGAAATTGGTTGTCCGTTTTACAAGGTTGCTTCTAGAGATATCACTAATATACCTTTATTAAGAGAATTAGGTAAATTAAATAAAACAGTTATTATTTCAACAGGTATGGCTGAATATCAAGATATTGATTTGGCATTAAAAGAATTAAATTTACCATTAAACAAAGTTATTATTATGCAATGTACTTCAGAATATCCATGTCCACCAGAAAATTGTAATTTAAATGTAATTACAACATTAAAAAAAAAATATGAAAATGTTATAGGATTTTCAGACCACAGTGATGGTATTTTAGCTCCTACAATTGCTTGTTTATTAGGCGCTAAAATTATAGAAAAACATATTACATTAGATAGAAGTATGAAGGGTACAGATCAAAAAGGATCTTTTGAATTTATTGGATTACAAAAGTTACAAAAATATATTGAAACAATACCTTTAATGCTTGGATCATTTGATAAAAAAGTAGAAGACAATGTTACATATTCAAAACAAAAATTAATGAAAAGTTTAACATCATCATGTAATATCAAAAAAGGTGAAGTTCTCACAGAAGATATGATATGTTTAAAATGCCCAGGAAATGGAATATTATGGAAAAATATGGATAAAATAATAGGTAAAAAAAGCTTAATTGATATCGATGAAGATAAAACTTTAAAAATAGAATGGTTTCAATAAATATTATAAAGATATTTTATATTATTTATTATAATGTATAAATTAATTGAAAAATTATATCCTATTTGTAGAAGTATTACAGGAAATGAAGTTAGAAAAACATTTAATATAATAAAAGAATTTATAGATATAAATATTAAAGAAATACCAAGTGAAACAAAAGTATTTGATTGGAAAATACCACCAGAATGGAATATAAATGATGCGTATGTAAAAAATTCAAAGGGTGAAAAAATAATTGATTTTAAAAAACATAATTTGCATATTGTAAGTTATAGTGAACCCGTAAATTTAAAATTAACATATAATGAATTTATTAAGAATATATATACATTACCCAAACACCCAGATTGGATACCATATAGAACTTCATATTATAAAAAAACATGGGGATTTTGTATGAAACATAATGATTTTTTAAAATTAGATAAAAATGATATATATCATATTTTTATTGATAGTACTTTTAAAAAGGGCAATTTAACTTATGCTGATTTAATAATTCCAGGTAAAGTTAAAAAAGAAATTTTATTTTCTTGTTATATTTGTCATCCATCTATGTGTAATGATTCTATATCAGGTGTTGTTGTTTCTATATTTCTTGCAAAATATTTGTTAAAAAGAAATAATTATTATACATATCGTTTTGTATTTATACCAGAAACTATTGGTTCTATTGCATATTTATCATTGCATATGAAAGAACTAAAAGAAAACGTAATTGGGGGATATGTAATTACTTGTGTTGGAGATGAAGGAAATTTTACATATTTAAAAACCAGAAAAGATAATCAATTAGTAGATAAAATAACATTATATACTCTTGAAAATAATGTTCATAATTTTAATATTAGAGATTATTTAACCTGTGGAAGTGATGAAAGACAATATAATTATCCTGGAGTTGATTTAAATATTGGATCTTTAATGAAAAGTAAATATCATGATTATCCCGAATATCATACTTCCGCTGATAATTTGGATTTTGTAACTGAAAAAGGATTAAATGAAAGTTTAAATATGTATATTAAATGTATCGAATTGTTTGAAATAAATCATTATTATAAATCAAATACAATTTGCGAACCACAATTAGGAAAATATGGGTTGTACAACAATATTGGTGGCGAATCTGACAAATATAATAAAAATAAAATAGATGGACACTTGATATCTAAATTTTTAAAATATTGTGATTCTGTGCACGATATAATTGATATTAGTAAAAAATTAAATATTAATATTAATATATCAAATTTAATTATTAAAAAACTAATTAAACATAAGTTGATAAAAATATAATATTATGAAAAAAATATTTCAATGTCCTATATGTAATAAAGATGATAATTTACAAGAATGGACTTCTACTCTTTATAAAGGTATTCGTTCAAAACAGTGTATGAACTGTGATATAGTATTTGCAGAAGAGGTATTAGATGATAAAGAATTTACAGATTATTATAATAAATATAATAACGATAGAGATACAAATAAAGTAGAGTTGGCTAAAAAAAGAAAATTATGTTATGAAAATGATAAAACATTTATAGATAAAAATTGTAATACTATGTTTACCAATATCCTTGATATTGGTTGTGGAAACAGTTCATTTCTTTCATTATTCAATAGTAAGAATAAAACCGGATATGATATCGATAAGAACATTATAATTAAAAATAAATTAAAATACCCAAATACCAATTTTATTGATAATCTTAACGAAATTAAAAATGATGAACAATTTGATTTAATCATTTTTAGAGGAACATTTCAATATATCCGAGATTTAAATTACATTAAAGAATTTATTAACAAACATTTAACAAAAAATGGATATTTAGTTATCTTATCTTTACCTAACAAAAATTCTCCTCTTGCTGAAATACAGAGAGAGAATTGGGGTTTATATAATCCTATTGAGATGTTTAATATTTTTAGTTTATCATCAACTAAAAAACTATTTAACGCTTATAAAATAATTGATATTGATTTTCCATATTTAGATACTCCATATGCCGATGAAAAAAATGATATGATAAAATTTAAAGAATTAATATCAAAAAATAAACAACAAAAATTTCCATTTTGGGGGTCTATGATGCAAATTATCTTTCAAAAATAAATATCTATATATTAAATATTCATTTTTGTGCTTCTACATAAAAACTAATTGTTTTTCTTAATTCCAGGTCTAAATTATTATTTGTCAATACCTCATTAATGTTTGATTCTCTAAACTTTCTATTTTCACAATTTTTAAATTGTAGCTCTTCTAACATTCTAATTACTTTATTAGGATAAAAACCATTACAATGTCCTCCCGGTCTATTATGATCATAATGACTACATACCCATTTTATAAAATCATCCATATTTAATTCATTTAATTTTTTATCAACGTCGGCTTTATTAAATAGCACACCATCATTAGGTTTATCTACATAACTACACATCATTAAACATAATAAATTATGTATTTCTGCTAATTTTTTATCACACCATCCTTTTTTTGCACAGTATAATACCTCTTGTTCCCAAGTTCGACCACTTCCTACACCGTATTCTTCAACATAAAATTTTTCTTTTGTTTCTGTTTTATATGATTTAATGTATGCTTCCATATCTGGAGCAACAATTCTTACAACACCACCTGGTTGTAAAATTCTATAAAATTCTTTAAATAATTCATTTACTACACTATCTGTCATATGTTCTATAACATGTGATGTATAAATTATTTGCACTGTATTATCTTCTAAAGGTATTTTTGAGTTTTTATTAAAATACATATTGATATCAGCACCTCTCCAATCACATGTTACCCAATCCTTTCCATAGTTTTTTTCATTGTTATCTCCAAATATTAATTTCATATATAATACTATTTAATATTATTATTGATTAATTCACGCATAATATCTAATAAATGTTTATTTTCATGTAAATAATTCAATATTTGATAAAAATCAATATCTTCTTTAATATCTAAACTTTTATAAATTTTTGTTAAATTATCAAAATCTTCTTTATTATCTAAAGTTAAACGAATATCATTTATTATTGAGGAACTAAAATTTTCATTAATTAGTTTAACTAAAAATTTATCAGTATTTTCATATACATATTCTGTAACATTTTCTAAAAAATGTTTATCTTTTGTTTCTGTAATAGCTGTTTTTAAACTATTCAATGATACAATTTCTGAAAATATGCCAATATGAGATTTTATACAACATTTTTCTCCATCTATTGAATAACTAATATAATCTTTATTATTTTCAAGATATATGTCTATTAAATATTCCATATATTTTAAACTTATAAATGGATTGTCAGAACAAACACGGATTATAGTTTTTTTGTTATAATAATTTGCACAATCTATAAAACGAGATAATACATTATTCTCATCACCTCTATAAAAAAAAATATTTGAATTATCTTTATATTTATCATATAATTTATCATCCGCAGTATTATTTGTAGAAGCTATACAAATTGGTATTAAATATTTATTTTTAGATAAACGTTCTATTATAATATCTAAAATTGTTTTGTTTTCATAAAATGGTAACAATATTTTATTTGGTAATCTTGTAGATCCAGTTCTTGCTTGAATTATTATAATCATATCTTCTGTTAATTTTTTATTTATTATTGAATTTACAGAATTGTTATTCCAATTCCAAATAGAATTTAATGCTTTGTCATCTATTAATAAATCATATGCCGGTTTACCCATTCGTAATTCATTAAATTTAACATCAAACTCTTGTAATTGTTTATATGTCAAATCAAAAAAACATTTATTTGATAAAGTTCCTCTTGCAGTCCACATTATAATATCATGACCTTTATCATATAATTTATTAACCTTGACAATATTTTTTGTTATTGGAGTTATTTTATTATATTCCATTTTATTCGTTTTAAATATAGTGTTATCAATATCAATGTATATTTTCATAATATAAATATTATTATACTTCTATGTTTAAACAACTAAATAATTATTTAATTAACTATTAAATAAATAAATATACATATTATTATATATGATAAAATCTAAATATAATCAACCTTTGGAAAAATTTAAAAATTTACATAATGGCGGTACAGCAATTTTATTCACAACTGGTCCTTCTCTAAGCAAATATGTATCTTTACCAAATAGTGAAAAATATATTAAAATTGGTGTTAATCGAATATACAATTATCCTGATATTCTTTCTAACTTAAATTATTATTACTATGGTAGTCATTATTATTTAGATGAAGAACATAGAAAAAATATTGATATTATTTGTACAAAAAATAAAAATATAACAACACTAGCGTCAGCATATGAAGATGGTAGAAGTCATAAAGATATTAATAGAGGTAATATAAATCCAGAAAGAGCAAATGAATTAAACTCGTTACCTTTCGAAAATACATTACATACCTTTACCAATGATGTAGCTGAATATTGTACATTAGGACATAGTATAGTATTTCCGCCATTACAACATATACTATATATGGGAATAAAAAAATTATATCTGGTTGGTTGTGATGGAGGATTTACACAAGGAAAATCCTCGTATGATGAGCATTTATTATATTGGTGGAAAAAATTTGTAGAATTTAAAAATACATATTATCCAGATGTTGAAATAATATCTGTAAATCCGGTTAGTTTAAAAGGTTGGTTTGATCAAGATATATATATTTAATTATTTTCTAAAAATAGTTTGGCCACTTCAGTATAATCCGCATCGTTTCCATATTTTTCTAATGATTTTTTTAATAATGAAGATATATGAGAAAACATAATAGGATTTTTTATCAATTTTAATGCTAATTGTACATCCTTATTCATTAATCCTAATGAAAATCCATAATTATAATTTTTGTCCATTATATGTTTTGGTATTCTTTCTTCGGTCATCAAACTCCTACCAGATGATTTATTTATTACATCAAGAGCTATTTTTTTTTCTATACCATATTCTTCTAACGCAGTTAATGCTTCTGCAGCTATACATAAATGAGTTACATTCATAATATTATTTATTGATTTTATCGCACAACCATTTCCTATTTCACCAACATATATTGGATTTGAAAATGTCTTTAAAATAGGTTCAATAACACTATATTTTTCTTTGTTTCCACCTACCATGGACGTTAATATTCCTGCATACGCCTTTTCTGGCCCCCCACTAACAGGAGCATCAAAATAATATATATTATTTTTAATTAAATCATTATATATTGTTTTTTGTGAAATTGCATCAGATGATGTACAATCTATTAATATATGATTTTTGTTTAAATATGGTTTTATTAATTTTATGATATTTTCTACTTCTTTATTAGTTGGTAAGCAAAAAAAAATTATATTTGTATTTTTTGGTATATCAATAATGTTTTCAATATACGTCGTTCCATATTCTTTATTATGTGATTTAGATTTCATTAATGTTCTATTCCATACGAAAGTATTGTATTCTTTATTTATATTAAATGCAATATTACTACCCATACGACCTAATCCTATAAATCCAACGTTATACATAATAATAATATTTTATGTATAAGGTTTATATATTTATTAACGATATGTTAATTTGTATATGTTTTTTCATCTTCTTTTAATTTATTTTCACCAGTATAATTAAAAATATCTTTAACAGATGCTATTTTTGATTCTACATTCATTAAAGACTCTTCGCTAAATATTTGTTTTGATGTTTTCTTCATAATATCAATAGATGCTCTAAAGTTATGATTTGCCCATATGACGGTGCTAATTTTTAAATCTCTAAAATGTTCAGTTGGTGTATCATAATATTTTGTTGGAACAATAACAATCGGACATCTATTATCCCATTTTTCCATAAAATCATCAATGTCTTTACTGGTTCTAATCTTACTATGAACTAGAATTGCATCTGCGCCAGCTTTATGATATGCGATTGCTCTTTTTAACGCTTCTTCAAGACCTCTTCCGGATATAAATGCCTCAAGTCTAGCAACAATTACAAAATTAGGATTAATTTGATAGTCTTTACATGCTCTAATTTTTCCACAAAATTCTTCCATATTTGCCAATTCTTGACCACCTTCTACTTCAATAAATGAATTTGTTTTTGGAAATAATTTATCTTCAAAACATACACCACCAACACCGATCTGTTCTAATTTTCGACAAAATATTCGCGCATTATTAAAATTACCAAATCCACTATCACCATCAACCAATATTGGAATGTTAACAGAATTTACCATGTATTCTAACATATCCGTTACTTGAGACCACGAAGCCTCGTTATCATCCCGTAATCCAAGAGAACCGGATAAACACAAGCCACTTGCCCAAATTGCTTTAAATCCAGTTTCTTCCACTATTTTCGCACTCATTCCATTATGTGCTTCCATAATAAACTCTAAATTATCGCTTTCAATTAATGCTCTTAAGTTTTTTGAATTATTAATATAATTAGAGATAGGATTTTCATCGATAATTTTATTAATAATTGCGGTTGATGAAATATTTTGTGTATATGGAACATCGATTACTTCACCGCCCCATTGTTTAAGTAATTCAATTATTTTACTTCTTGTTTCTTTTTGTGGACCTTCTTTCCAATCGTCCCCGTGTATAACATAATCTGGTTTTAATTTAATTAAATTATCAGTATAATCTAATGTTTCTTGGGCTATTACATGTTTTATTCCTTTAAATTGTTGAATTACTTTTTTTCTGCTTTCAAAAGTTATAATTGGAGTTCTTTTATAACTTTTAATAGCATCATCCGTTAATAATCCAATTGTAACATCACCATATGATGCAGCTACATTAATAATATTAATATGACCATGATGTATTAAATCTGCAGAACATCCAATATATACATTTTTAACCATATATTGTATATAATAAATTTATGTTTAAATTTATTATTTGTTATATATATATAATTAATATGTCTAATAAAAAACTAAAAGTTGTTTTTAATTGTGCATATTTCTCTTTTCATGTAGATTATTGTATAAATATTAAAAATGAACTTGAAAAACAAGGTCATATTGGAATAATTACACCAAGTCGCGACACATCTAATCATACAGCAGAATATATTGAAAAATATTACAAATTAAATCATCAAGATGCGGATTTTACTATATTACCAGACGAAGCATGTAGTATTATTGGGGGAAAAGGTATCTATATAAATCATGCATTATTACCAGTTATACCACAACACGAATTTTATTATGAAAAGAATTTTAAAGATTGTATAAATACAAATACATCATATATGTTTTTACCATCACAGCAAATAGCTGATTTGTTTATACACGAACTAAAAATAGAAAAACCTTATAAAATTGTTGGATTTCCCAAATTAGATAATGTATTTAATAATAGGAAAAATAATAAAAATATTTCCTATAAAATCAAAAATAATATTCAATTGAATATTTTATATGCACCTACAGGAAAATGGAAAAAAACTATGAATTCAGAAAATATCATAAATCTAGATTTATTAAATTCAAAAGATAATATAATTTATGTGGGTCATCCATCAATAGATAAAAATAATAATAATTTATTATATAATTACTCTATAGCTGATATTGTAATTTCGGATTATAGTTCTGTTGGTTATGATTCTATAGCATTAAACATCCCTACAATACTAATTGACAATAAACATTGGATACATATTACAAATAATAGCAAACTTATATGTGAAGTTAGTAGAAATGCTGCTATTCGTGCTTATACAAATAATGACGTAATAAATGCTATAAATATTTATAAAAATAATCCAAAATTTCTAGAAAAAGAACGTGAATATTATAGTAATTGTCTAACAGAATGTAAAGAAAATTCAAGTATAAAATTTATAAATGAACTAAAAGAATTATTATAAACACATAAATATTAACTTAAAATTATTATATGATTATAATAAATATAATATGCCAAAAATAAACCCCCAAACTTTTTATGATTTGTTAAAAAAAAATAATATCAATTTTTTCACAGGTGTACCAGATTCACTTTTAAAAGAATTTAATAATGTTATTTTAAAAAATACTAGTAATACAAAACATATAATTACTGCAAATGAAGGATCTGCTATAGCATTAGCAACAGGATACCATTTTTCTACACGTGAAATACCATTAGTTTATTTACAAAATTCCGGTACTGGAAATATAATTAATCCATTAATGTCATTAGTATCTAAAGATGTATATTCTGTTCCAATGCTTATTATTATTGGTTGGAGAGGTGAACCAAGTATAAAAGACGAACCACAACATTTAACACAAGGTTCGTGTATGGAAGATTTAATTAAATCATTAAAATTAACATATGATATACTTCCAAATGATATTGAAAACGTAGAAAATATAATTATAAAATCATTAAATACTATTCAAAATAATTCTTCTCCTCATATTTTATTAGTAAAAAAAAACACATTTGAAAAATACGAAGAACCTATTGAAATAGTAAATAACTATACTTTGTATAGAAAAGATGCCATTGAAAGTTTAATAAAATATTTTACTGATGATATTATAGTTTGTACAACAGGAAAATCTTCAAGAGAATTATTAGAAACAGCAGATAAATTGAATATTAATCAAGACAATATTTTCTTAAATGTAGGTGCTATGGGACATGTTTCAATGATAGCACAAGGTATTGCATTAAATACAACAAAAAATGTATTATGTATTGACGGCGATGGTTCAGTAATTATGCATATGGGTAATCTAACTACTATTGGAACAGGTGGGTGTAGTAATATATATCATATTGTTTTAAATAACGGCATGCACGAATCAGTTGGTATACAACCAACACGAGGTTTTGATATTGATTTTACAACAATCGCAAAAGGTTGTGGATATAATTATTGTAAAAAAGTAGAATCTATAGATAAAATAAAATTAGTAATGAATGAAATAAAATTTTTTAAAATTAACGGTCCATATTTTATAGAAGTATGTATTACAAATACAATAAATTATAGTCATGAATTATCAAGACCAAAAGATAAACCAATAGAAAGAAAGAATAAATTTATGAATTTTATTCAAAATTCGTAAAGTAATCATATTATATCATATAATATTATATGATATAATATTATATCATATAATATTATATCATATGATTACTGATGATTTACCAATAGCCATATGTATAAAAGGGATACATAAATTTGTAGATAGTATGAATAATACTTATTTAATAAATAAAGTTAATACTGGCAATTATAAAGAATATTATCAGTTTTTAAGTTTAACTATTATCGAACCACTGAACCAAAAATTTGGTGTAGACATATATTTATCAACATATAATTCTGATGAAAAAGATAATATCATTAATATGTTTAAACCAAAAAATTATGTATTTACAGAATTTAATATTACTGATACTACTTGGAAAGCGCAATTAAAACATTTTAAAAATTTAATAAATATTCTAAAAAATTCAAAAAAAAAATATTTATTTGTACTATTTACTAGATTTGACTTTACATCATATATTAATATACTTAATTATAATATAAACTTGGATACTTTTAATTTTATATATAAACACTCCGGAACAAATACAAATAGTGATGATAATTTAATTATTGTTCCTTTTAATCAACTTTTAATATTTGAAAAAATAATAGACCACCTAATTATTACTAATCAAATTACACACTCTATTAATGTAAATTATGAAAAAATTACTGGAAATAAATGTAATTATTTAGGATGTAATCATGATATGGATATCCGACAAAATAACGATAATCTAAAATATTTTAAAAATATATTATTTAATATGGAGCCATCCCCTATCAATTATCCTTGCTCGGATGATATTATTCAAAATTTTAGAAATATATGTTTTAAAAGATGGAAAGAATTAAATCCGAATAGTAAACTTGAAATACTTACAAATTAATATAATTATTTAATTGTATGGTCATCTTATTATTTTTCTTTTTAAAATATAATTAAACTATCATAATAATGTATGGTATATATATAATTTTATAGACAATGCATAGTATCTATATGTAATCATTGGTAAAAAAAATAACTAAACTATTTATTATATATATAATGTTTTCTTTAGTTAACCACCATCCCACAGGAATGCACACCAATTCTTTTTCTAACATATCTAAATTTGGGAGAGTTTCTTCAAAATCTTTTACACATGAGTTAATATCATTTCTATTATGAACTTGACTTGTCATTATATTTGCTTCTTTCATTTTTTCCATAAACTCTTGTTTTTTACCATTCATTACACGAATGCTATAAAGCCAATATGCCGAATTACATTTCGGATTATTAGTTAATAGTTGTATTCCGTATATATTTTTTAATCCTTCATTCAACATTTTTGCATTTCTTCTATTTTTCTCTAACAACTCATCCATATGAGGCAAATTATATAATCCAAGTGTCGCGTTTATATCGTTCATGTGAAATTTGTATCCATATTCAAGTATATCATTTTCCAATCGAAAATCGGTTCCTTTATAATTTCTTTTCTCTCTATCAATCCCATACCATCTCAATAATTTACACCTTTCATACAATTCTTCGCTCGGTAATGTTATGATACCACCATCTCCGGTCGTAAGATGTTTAATTGCTTGTAAACTAAATACACAAATATTCTTACTATTTCCTATTTTTTTATCATTGTATTCTGCGCCGAATGAATGAGCACAATCTTCTACAACAACCGGTTTAAATCCATATGTTTCTTTATGCTGTTCACATATTTTATCTAATTCATCAAGATCAACTGGGTTACCTCCCCAATGAACTAAATAAATAACCTTTGTTTTTTCATTTAATTTTTTTTTTACATCTTCTAATGAAATATTACACGTCTCTAAATCAACATCTAACCATTTAATTTTTGCACTATTAGATAGAATGGCAGCAGTAGTTGCAAAACAAGTTAATGCGGGTGTTAATACAACGTCTTCTGATTCATTAAATCCAGGCCAATCAGACAATGCCCCCTCTTTTTTCAATAATCTTAGTGCTAATGTTAGTCCTGCAGTAGCAGAATTTAAAGTTAATATGTAAGGATTTCCAATATAATTCTTCAATTCTTCTTCGAATTTTTCAACTTGTTTTCCTTGTGTTAGTTGTCCCGACATTAATACATCATTAATAGGTTTAATTACATCATCGCTCATGAATACTTTAAATAAAGGAATCATATAAAACTATTCATTAAAATGTTTTTAATATTTAAAACAAATTTACATATAATAATAATGAAATCATCCTATTTAAATAATCTTAATTATGGCGATATATTTAAAACTATATTATTTATGATTAATCCAACATCTATTGTAGAGATTGGTATTTTAGATGGATTTTCTTTGAAAACAATGACAGACAATACCTCTAACAATTGTGTTATAAAAGCTTATGATATATTCGATGAATTTAATGGACATTCCGCAA
>MDSY01031766.1_pt1 | contig 15658 bp, 12 predicted proteins | sample 811131 | NCBI WGS metagenome assembly MDSY01 (sample SAMN05326643, study PRJNA326480) | marine metagenome | isolation source: seawater | place: Atlantic Ocean: South West | collected 2010
CGACTCGCGTCACGTGCGTTTGTGCGTGTCCGTGATTCTCTTGTTGAAGTGCATTTCGTGTAAACAGCGCCGCTTCACCGCACTAGGTACACCCGGCGTCGAGACTCCATCGGTGAGGGGTTCAAAATGGCTTCCCCCTACGGGCCTGCGTTCGCATCCCCGGGTTTCGCCGCGGCTGCGCACGGCACACCGCACACGGGCGGCCGGTACGCGGATGACTTCTCCCGGGAGCGCGCCAGCGGGTACCGCACGGAGTACAGTGGGCATGGGTACAACGACCGACCGCACACGCACAACGAGTACGACCGAGATCTTCGCACCTCGGCGGCGCCCGACTTTGCGCCTTTGCTTTTCGGAGCAGGAGCAGCATCGCCGGGCATCCACGCGTCGCCTTCACAGAATCACAGGTCAGATCGGTATGGCCACGAAGCAGGGTACAGTGGCAACGACCGGGGGTACGGAGGTGGGCATTCAACGCTTCAAACCCCGGCTGGGTCTCAACGTGGACGAGGGTTTTTCGGCGGCGCGGCAGGAAGAGACGGCAATGCCGCTACTCCTCACACGGGGGGGAAGAGGATTTTTGGAGGCGGCGTGGTGAGCGCGACGGATGGCACTGGAAGGTCTGGGCTCGGTACGGACCCCCTTCGAGTCGACCGCTCTCCTCGTTTGAGTGGCAAGGGAACACCTCAGAACGACGGTACACCGCAGGGTCATGTAGGCACACCTTGGGCGAAGCGAGGGGGTAGGGGTGATGGGATTGAGGACAGAGATGACGAAAACAACGACGAGAACCAAAATAACGTAACTCTGGATGCTCGCTGGGTCACCATGTACGGCTTCGACCACCACAATGTCGGCGACGTGCTTCTTGAGTTTCAGAAGGATGGCGATATCGAGAGGCACGTGATGCCCCAGGGTGACGGATCGCATTCTAATTACTGCCACGTGCGATTCGCAAACGCGCAGTCTGCCAAAAGAGCGATGAGGCGAAACGGAAAATTCGCGGGCGGCGTGATGGTGGGCGTCAAGTCATTAGATGAGAAAGCCAGGAACGAGCTGAGTACCTCGGATTCCTTGAGTTATAACTCAGGAAAAGAAACAAGCACTACTCCTTTCGGTACCCGTATCGTTCGTCCTGTCAATGGTCGCACTCCTTCCTCTCGAGCGCACAGCTGGCGCCCTCAAAAAACCAACGGCGTAGCGCTTCAACCGAAGAGAGCGTTTTGGGAAAACGTGAAAGAATTCATCTTCGGGTTGTGAGGGGACTTGTTGTGAATACTTTTAAGTACTTAACTAATGGGTTCAATTACGAGAAGCGTCACCCTGTACCCTGACACCTTTGTCTGCTGTTCACTTGCTCGCTGCTGTTTGCTCCTAGAGATTCCGGTTCTTTCGAGTACCTATGCCTCGTTGTTGGACTGTCATTGGACTCAAATGATGGACTCGAGAGACTAAAAATCCGCCGACCTTTCGTCTCCCGGCAACGAAGTGGCGTTTCCAAGAGGACGTGAACAGATTGCTCCGATGACATGACCCGGGAGACACACAAGGAGACGCACGCGTGCTCCTCGCGAGGTTTGCTTTCAGGAGTATCGTCGTCCTAGCTTAGATGCCGAAACACGAACACGACGATGCTCTGGATGATGGGGCCTGTGGCGCGTCGGTAGAGGCTATCCTCCGCGGTCTGGATTTCGGGACGACTCATCTGTTGAAGGCAAATCTTATCGCGCAAGTGTTGGTGAACAACGACCAGGTTGCTATCGCTGGCCAGGGAACCCCGAAGGAGTCTCATGATGACAAACTCTGGATGAACAAAAATACGGTTTAAAACAGCTTCATGGCGCTGTACAATCGTTGGGGGGACGGCGGTATGTTTCCAGGCACAGCCTATCAAGAAACTTCCGATGCGATGGTGGAAAACAACGTGATTCTGGAAATGGAAGCGCACATGCTTGGTAAACCTATGTATTCGTTCCTCGTTTTCCGGGATGGAAATGCGCTTGCAAAAGCCAGACAGCTGGGGCATCAGATAGCAATGAAACTATATAAAGAGTGCGGTAGGTACGAAACAAACGAAACACGAATGAAACACCTGGATCACTTGGAGAACTTGTTTGCGAACCGGGCGGTGGGAGAAACGGAATACAAAGTCGAAGAGAACAAAAACTCGAGAAAGCGCGACGCGGAACCAAACTCTGAGCCCGACCCGAAGCGCCAACGCGGTATCGAGATGACGTGCGAAATGACGGCTGAAGACGGAAACCTCGCGGTTCTGGAGTTTTTAAGAAAAAGAACTGTCCGTTGGACGAGAAGACGTGCGCCAAGGCGGCGATAGGGCGGCACCTCGACGTGCTGCAATTTTTGCACGAAAACAGATGCCCGTGGGAGGAGCACACGACTAGAAACGCGGCGGAGGGTGGCCACTTCCTTTCCTTGAAATGGGCGCACCAGAACGGATGTCCGTGGGGCAAATGGCAAAGCGCATGGTGTGATGGGGATGGGCACATCGAGATGCAGCGGCACTACCTCGAGCAGCTCGAGAAAAACGCGAAACTCGCGGCGGAGCGGAACTGGGTTGAACAACACGTGAAGGACGAAGCGATCACGCTGACGGGCTCGTGATGATTCGGAGGTTGTAAATAGAGCTATTCTAGTGCAAAACCTTCCCTCACCAGCCGATCTAAAGCCATGTTCGCAGTGACGATGGAGGGCACCATCATCTTTCCGGAGTACATGATTTTTTTAAACTCAGGCACGGTGACTTTGCTGATTTCAATCGAAAACTCTTCGACGTCGCGAGCCGGTGGATTTGCAATCGATTGTAAATCCAACGCTAAATACGGCCGGAATCGATTGCTGCACCATTTGCCCTCTACGAACCCCGGATGTTCGCCATCGATGTCATCCAGCATATCCACAACCGTCCCTTTTAACATAGCCTCCTCCGCGAGCTCATCTTTCGCGGATTGCGCCAAGTTTTTGTGTTTCTTCGGGTTGAACCCACCCGTGGGGAGCGAGTACCCCATCTCGTTCGATGCTTGGCAGTATTCACGAATGATTGTCACGGATGGTGGTGTCCCGGTTTCGACACACGCAGGGTGGAACGGGAAGATCACCGCGAACCGGTAATTCACACGCGGGTGGCCCACGATGTCGTACTTGACTTTTAAGGGGGTGTCACCGGTGTGGCCGTTCGCCCCGGGTGGGAACTCCACCGTTCGATCGAACACGGTGAGATACCGGTCGTACGCGACTTGTTCGTCGATGATTTCGCCCATGCCTCCGTTGGTTGACGTGGAGGGACTTGGCAGGGAATCTTTGTTTGATGAAACGTGTATGCAACTATCACGAACACGTACACGCTGACTATGCACAGGAACTCTTCGCGAAGAAACAAACGGGGCGACGTGGCGTGCGACCGCGGCGAGCCGCATGGGAGACTGATTGATGATGAGAAAAGTACGACACGAAAACTGCGGCGCGTTGAAAGGTCACCCCAGTTTCCACCTCAAACGACTTCATCGTCTGTATCAACACACCACGACGCGCCCTCCCTGCCCGTCATGGCGCTTCGGCAAGCCTTCACCGCATTGTCGCGAGGTTCTTCCGGAGGCTTCAGGTTTCAATTCACGCGATCGTTCGCTAACGGATCGGTGGAGAAGTTCACGGGCGGCCAGCCGATCCAAACGAAACGACCCGCGTACGATGCAAGGGATACTCCGCACACGGAAAAATGGCTCGAAGCCGAGGGCGCCACCCCCCCGATCGACTTGATCGCCAACATCCCCCCGATCGGCATCCACGCCGACCGAGTTTCCTGCAAATCCAAAGGCGCGTGCATGGACCGGTACGGCGAGCAAGCCGGGTTGGGGGCACCGAACACGTACTACCAGCTCAACTCAACCACACCCGAAAACCCAGTTAAATGTAAGTACTGCGGGTTGCGGTTTTATGGAGAGCATTGAGTAACGCAAACTTTCAAACAGGAAAGCGTGATCGACCGTGTTTTGAGCTCTACTCGGAACCGTGACGCACATCCTTTCCTCGACGGGCGATGGCGAGATATATGACGCGTATGGGCAATTAGACAGGACGCAATGTAAAACGAGAAACAGATAATCTGATTTACCCGAACAAACTTTCTATCCCTACTTCTTCTCCTCTTCGGTTGTTTCGAACAGCAGCGCTATGTTCGCCACCGTGACTCTGGTGCCTTGGGGCAAGCGACCTGCTGCACGGGTTTTTGACTGTTTCTTAGTGACTGTTTGCCCATAAGAATTCGACACAGACATCTCGTTCGACTCGCCATTTGACTGCGAAAAAACTCTCGCCGCAATTTCAGACGCTTTCGCCTTAGCGTCTGCGCATTTTTTCGACGCAGCCGCTGTGACGGCTTCATTTCGCACTTCCTCTGAATGCGTGGCGTGTTCTGTAGATTTCGTTTTCAAAGGCAGGACCGGTTCCATAGAGTTTTTAGTATGCTCTTTTTTACTCGTCTCGTTCTCCCTCTCAACTTTTCGAATTGATTTCGCCTCCAATTTCTCCAAAGCCTCGCATCTCTTTCCCTCTGCCTTCTCCCGCTTCGCTTTCGCCTCTGAAAAGATTTGGCAATCCCGAACGAGCCCGGTTATGTTGGCTACTAACAATGTGGTAGGGAAGCTCCCGTTATCTGAGGTGGCGCACGCCGCGGTTGCGAGCTCAGCGAGCGCGGGGGCGGCGATTGCGAGGTTGTATAAATCCTGGGATGAAATGTTCGAAACCTGTTGTAAATTTGGAGGATTTCGCAGCTTTGAGGTCAAAGATTTCAAAGCTTCGCGACCGGTCTCTAGACAGCTATCTCGGAGCCAGAAGTAGTGTGATCGGGACCCAGCTCCAGCGCCTACTACAATTCGAAAAGCCCGTCCACTCCGGTCGTTTGGAAGTGGATTTTTAATACTCGGCCGACCGTCGTTTGATTCGGTTGAATTTTTATATTTTTCTTCACGACGACGGTTGTTCAGTTCCGTCTCCGCCCGCGCAACTTTTCGGAACAAGTCACACCTCAGTGCACCGACTCGTGACAGTGTCTCCACAACTCCGCCGTGTACGTGCGTCAACACCACGGAGCCGTCGACTTTGAGCCAGAGCTCGAGGCGGTCGTCGTTTATAATTCCAGACGCGCGCGCGGTGGCGTTTTCTGGAACTAATCGTATTTTTCCATTTTCGTTTTTTTGTTCCAATAGTCTTCCCGCTCGCACCACTGCAATTGGAGTCGTCAACACCGCGACAACAGTTGGTATGTCTTTAGTATGAAACCTTACCTGTGAGCGTTCCACTTTGAGGTTTTTGAGTTGCGAGTCGTTTGGTGGTTTATTTCGCATTTCTGTATCCTGTGTTGCTCTATTGTCTTTCACCTCGACGACTCGGCATATCTCCGCCACAACGGTCTCACTCTCATTCTTCGCAAACTCAAGTCTCTCTTCGATTTCGGGGATCGAGCAATTCGTCATCACATCATGTGCCATGGATTGTTGTACGCCGCACTCACCTACGACACGAGATAAAGTGATGGGGGCGTTCGAGGGAGGGGGGGCGGTGGGTTCGAGGGTAACGGGAGGGTCATCTTCATCAGAAGACTCATCCTCATCCTCCTCATCTAGATTTGTTGTTCGCCTCGGAAACGCCGAGGAGAACTCTTGAACTCCCTCGGACGCACGAACCGAGTCTCTCGTCGTTGTCGCGTTGAGTGCGCACCGACGTCGCTCGTCATCCGCATCCTCGCATTGACGCTGCGTTCCACTCGGACACATGACGATGCGTAGCCTAGGTTGTGAGCAGACCAGCTTGCGCGTCTTGGTTGTGGAGGCGACGAGGAAACAAGAGTGAAACAACGAAAAACGCTCGCTCGCGATCGCGCTTCCGAAAATCGACGTCACCAACTCGTTTGATGAGGGTTTGGCCCTCACCAGATCGCTAGGCACCCCGCACGGTTCCTTCCCGGTTTCGCGTCACTCACAGAATGATGCCTCTGGCCCGCGCCTCGCGTGCTGCGCTTGCGTTTTCAGGCGCTGCGGCGACCGCGCGCCCGTTTGGCGCGCGTGTCACGTGCGTGTCTTCGTCGATCGCCCTGAACGGGGCGCCCATTCATCGAAACGGTGCCGTGTCAACCACCAACACCGTTCATCACACTCCCACGCGAGGGTTCGCCGAAAGTGCTGCGGACACGCAAGGCAGTGAAGGAGACTCGATCGAGATGAAGGGCGTTTCCCTGGCGGGCCGCCCACTGTACCTGGACATGCAGAGCACCACACCGGTAGATCCCAGAGTGTTAGACGCGATGCTCCCGTTCTTCGTCGACCACTACGGCAACCCGCACTCGCGGACGCACATGTACGGCTGGGAAGCCGAGGCGGCTATTGAGGATGCTAGGGCGCAGCTAGCAGACCTAATCCACGCCAACCCCAAGGAAATAATATTCACAAGCGGCGCGACTGAATCGAACAACATGGCAATCAAGGGCGTCGCGAACTTTTACAAGGGCAGAAAGAAACACGTGATCACCACGCAGACGGATCACAAGTGCGTGTTGGACAGCTGTCGTTTTTTGGAGCAGCACGGCTGGGATGTGACGTACCTGCCTGTGCAGAGCAACGGCTTGATATGTTTGAAAGCACTGGAGGCTGCGATGAGAGACGACACCGCGATCGTTTCCGTCATGGCTGTGAACAACGAAATCGGCGTCGTCCAACCTTTGAAGGAAATCGGAACCCTGTGCCGCTCTAGAAAGATCTTCTTCCACACCGACGCGGCGCAGGCGGTTGGGAAGATCGAAATTGATGTGGATGACATGAAGATCGACTGTTTGTCGATTTCCGGGCACAAGATGTACGGGCCGAAAGGTATCGGGGCGATTTACGTCCGACGAAGACCTAGGTTGAGGATGGAAGCGCTGATTAGCGGCGGGGGGCAGGAACGCGGGTTGAGAAGCGGAACGTTACCTACCCCGTTGGTCGTCGGGCTAGGCGCCGCCGCTCGAGTGGCGAAGGAAGAGATGAAGGTTGACGAGGAACACGCGCGACGGCTGTCGAAACGCTTGATCGATGGCATCACAGCGAAGTGCGCCAACACGCAGCTCAACGGCGACGACAAACACCGGTACCCGGGCAACGTCAACATGTCGTTCGCGTACGTTGAGGGGGAGAGTTTGTTGATGGGCTTGAAAGAAATTGCAGTCTCTTCCGGGAGTGCATGCACCAGCGCATCACTCGAGCCCTCGTACGTCCTACGCGCCCTCGGCGTGGATGAGGAGATGGCGCACACCTCAATTCGGTACGGGTTAGGGCGGTTTTCGACGGAGGAAGAAGTGGACCGCGCCGTGGAGCTCACCGTGGAGCACGTCGCTAAATTGCGCGAGATGTCGCCGCTGTGGGAAATGGTCCAGGAGGGGATCGATTTAAAGAGCATCCAGTGGAGCCAGCATTAGTGGGTAACAGGGGGAGGGAGAAGGTTGGGTGTCAGTAATAGTAGTGACTAGATTAGTGACTAGCAGTGGTACCCTTAATCATGTAAACAGACTTTTGATTTTTATGTCCTCTCTATTTCTATGCGTCTATCTATACTCGTGCTCCCCTTACCCCGTCTCCTTTTCCTCTTCGTGTACGGCGGCGTTGAGTGGTAGGAGTAGTACCGCCATCCGATTCCTCAAACTCCAGCTTCTTGAGTTGTTTCCGTTTCGTCCGCTGCACACTCCCTCCGTTTTCACTCTCAACCGGCGCTTGATACCCTGCGCTCGTCACGTCTAAGTTCCCGGCATCCTTCGCGAGCGCTACGCCAATCACGGTTATGCGTCGGTTTTCAGCCTGTTCTCCTCTGGATACTATCGAACTGCCTTCTACTGTTCTTCCCTCACTGCCTTCACCTGTCCTTTTCCCCGGCGCTTTACCGTCAAACCCCGGCAGCGAATCAAGGGTGACAACCTGGTGAAGCCCCCCAATTTGTCGCTTCACAATTTCTGCAACCGCGATGGCTTTTGGGACTGCTCTACCCGTCGCAGTGAAGGTCACGACAGGCGATACGTGCGAAGTGGAGGTCGCAGCCGGCTAAGACAAGAGTCGAGACGAGGGTGTGAGATGAAGGACGTCAGGTCCATTAGGTCAGAAGCAGTTCGTTGGAGAAGACGCATCGTAACATTCCGGACCGAGAAACAACACAAGAAGCGCACCTGCAGTCTGTCCATTGCATACGCCACGTAGTCTCGAATCTTGCCGCCAGTCTTTATCCTGACCTCCGTACCACACACGGGTAACGACACGCGGTCCGAACCGGCCATGGCACACGCGCGGAGGAAAGTGCGAGACGAGCGTGGGATGGACCGATTGAAATGGTCTTCAAAAACTGGTTCATCATTAAAATCACGTTCGATCTCTATACTTCACCTTATACCCACTCAACCCCTTCCCGTTACCCTGTTTTCTCCACGGCGTACACCCCCAGCGTCAGTGCGTCCCAAACGCCTTGCACCCCGTCTGTTTCGAACGCATCCGCAATCGGTCCAAGCTCTTCCCCCGAGAAGTGCGCGCCGCGTCGCCAGATTAAATTTAACTTTACTTTTTCGTTTTCGTCGTCGCTCTTCTCGAGCGCCTTCGAGAGCTCGTCAGCGGCGGTCACCGGCGCGACGAGGTAGGTCGGTTTAGTGCCAGTAGTACCCATCACTGATTCGTACACCGAGTGCACATCCGATCCAGCCAGGTCAATCACGCTTGAAGCCTCTTTACCGTCCACATCCGCCAACAGCGACAACGGAGGCGTGTAGGTGCGCCAGAAGATGACAGAAGCGTCACCGGAAGAGCCACCATCACCTTCACCAGTGATGAGCTCCGGAAGCGCTTTCAACACTGGCACGACTCCGCTTTGGTGCGCAACCCCGGACACGGTGGCGCCGATTACGTTACTCAAACTCCAGACCAGTAACGCACCAGAAGAAACCACCAACCCGTCCGCGGCAGCGAGTGATACAAGCGCCGGCGCTATAGGTAGTAGAAACCGGGGTTCCTGGTGCGGCGCTGTTGACAGCACCAACAGAGGCAACACAACGCTCCAAATCAATGACGTCCTCAACGCAGACGCAGCGGAAACGGTGGGTGAGTTTGTGTTTGTTTTTCTTTGTGACTGATTCTTCTTAGGCTTTTCCTCCCCAGCCGCCAAAATTCTCCAAACCGCTTTCAACACGACGCCCACAAAAAACACCGCCAACGGTCCAAAAAACATGGGGAAGTTAATCAGTAAATGGGTTAGTTTGTTGTGCAGCCCGTGGAGCTGCAGATTGTCTTTTTGCAAGTTGTACGTAACAGCATTCAGCGGCGCTACGACCCAGTTCGTTTCAATCGCCTTCTTAATAAACTGTTGCGTGTGTCGTCTCACGTTTGACACGAATAACACGGTGGCGCGCCAGATCATGGAAAACACGTCGAGGGGGGGCAGGGATGGGTTTTTGAACCACGCCATGGCTGTTGCGGCTAGGTCTCGAACCGAAGCGTGCGCTTTTGCGGTCATATCAGTTGTGCTGAATGACTCGTCTCCGAAAAACACGCCGATCACCACGCCGGCGCCTCTGTAGTAGGACGTGTCGAGAACGACCAATGCTGAAGCGATAAGGATAAATCCAACGACACCAGCGATAGTGGCAACAATAATCCCGTGAAGCTTCGTCATCGTAGTCCCTCCGTGTGCGGTACCTGCCTTCATGGCTAACACTGACAAAAGCGGCGCCGCGAATAAAGGGAATGTGAACCGGGTCCAGGTTCCAACCGCCGTGACGGCGCCCGCGAAAAACGCTGGCGAAGTCACCTCGCGCAGACCCTTTTTGGAACGCTTCGCAGAGACATCACCTTCAGTTTCCTCCTTCGACCCGGAAGAACCACCACCGCCACACACGATGTACATCAACACCGCAACTAACATGCACTCGGTTGAATTAGAAAACGGTTTCGTTGCCAACGCGAGGATTGGCCACGACGATGCGATCAACAACCGCGCGTGAAGCCCCGCCCTCGACGCTCCAGACATAGTTTTTGATTGCGCGTGGGGTCTGCTTCTCTTTTTGCTATGAGATGACGTAGTTCCAACTCTTGCCCAGTACGCCGCACGTGCGGCCTTGGCGACGGCGATGTCAATGAGCAGCGACGCCAGGAATGCAAACACTCTCGGCGCCAGGAAAAGAACTCCAAAGGATACAGCCACAGGGGTTTCCATATTTTCTTCTCCTCCAAAACTCAGCCGCGACGCTGTCTCCCTTAACCCAGCCGCCAAACCTTTCGCCAACGAGTGCGTGTCGCACCCGTTCGCTATGACAATTAACATGGCATTTGCCACGCGTAACAGCGATTGGTCAAACTTGGCGAGGAATTTGTAAACCCTGTACGCGATGCCGGCGGTTAACTCGACGCTCGCGACGCTTCGCACCGGATTTTCGTCAGTGAACTCCCAGGCTCGCGCCGACCCCGTGACTCCGAAGATATCAGAAGCGGCAACCTCAACCCCCTGGTGGTACTCATCCGGGTGGGTGTATGCGGTGCTAAATAATGCGAATGCGAGTCTTGCGAGTATCAGAGATACATACACTACCTCCAGAAACGTTACCGACCAGTAGTGAGATCTTTTAGATCCACCATCGGCGGAAGAGAACCTCTGTTTACTCGCCGTCGTCGAGTTCTCCACCTCATCATCCGTCAGCGCGTCCAGGTTTTCTAAATCCACGCCGCCGTACACCACACGTCTTCGAACTGTTTTCTTCGCGACCGCTTTCGCAAGAGGACTTCTTGGTTGATACGGCGTACTGTACAAATCATTGAGCCGAATCTTTTCCGCGATTGCGGTGTTTTTCGCTGGGTTCATTAGTTGACCGCCGCAGTATATGACACCGGACATGTTGTTCAAAGCGAGAATTCGTCTCAACAACAAGCTCAGCTGTTTGAACTCCTCAAGGTCCAAGGCTTCGCTGTTATCGGCATCAAACCTTTTGAACATCTCCCTGACTTGAACTTCTGTTAAGCTCTTCAACCCGGGCACTAACTTCACCGCAACCAAGGTTTCGTTAAAATCAAGGCTTCCGCTGCTGTCCGTATCAGCGGCTAAAAACACGCTCATCGCGCGTCCCTGGAACTCAGCATCCGTGTGCTCTATACCGAGACTAGCGGCAACCGCGTCGCCGAGGAAGTCGCCGAACGTATTGGTCAGGAACGAGGTCATCGTGGATAGACGATCTGGGAAATTTCAAGACTGCGACACCGAAGAGCCTGAAGCGTCGTTTCGGCGATCGAGAAATCGATCGTAGGTCGACCCGTCTGTAAACGAAGGTTGGACCTCGGTCCCCCGACGTCCAGCCGCAGAAATCACGGCAGACGCGATACGGCGAACGAGTGTGCCGTGTGCGCGTCGGAGTGAGCGGTTACGCGGACGGAGGGAGTCCTCACCTGGCGCACCTGTTTCCCGATTCGTTCGACACGCTTGAGTCCGAGTTTGCGATTTCGGAACCGCTCGAGATTTTTTTCGCGCAAGCCGTCAAAAAGCGCAGGTCGGCGGCAGCCAGGCAGTGTGTGCCTCGGCGGAAGGTTCGAGCAGGTCGGAGACTTTCTCGGCGCCCCCGATGTCGGACTCACCCCCGCCACCGCAGCGCCTGACCGTGGTGCTTCTCGGCCAGACAGGCAACGGAAAGAGCGCTACTGGAAACGCGTTGCTTGGAAGGAATGCTTTCGTCGCGAAGAGGTCATTTTCATCGGTCACTGAGCGATGTGATGCGCACGTCAGTGATGGGAGTATCCATCACGACAACGGCGATTTTGAGCTTTGCGTGATTGACACCCCGGGCACATGCGACAGCGGCGCGCTGTTAGAAGACAACTTGGTGCACATCTCTAAATACCTTCGAGGAGAGGAGGGTGGGGAAACTGGAGGTGATGAGAAAAAGCAACATCACGTGCACGCTTTTATTTTGGTGCTCTCCGCGGCGAGTCGTTTTACTCAAGAAGAAGCGATTGCGCTGGAGAGGTTGGTGGGGCGAATCGGGGAGAAAGCATTGCGGCACTTTCTCGTCGTCGTAACCAGGGCGGAGGAAGTGGTGCGAGAAAGCCGCGAGTACGATGGTTCGATTGAAGCGACGGCAAAACTTTCTATGGACTTGGTACAGTCAGCGCCAGTCGGTTTACGGAATCTGTTACAGCGCATGCCCTTCCACCAAGACGGCACACCGCCAATCCTGGTAGAGAACTTTCCCACAGCTGAGTTTCCCGTGGTCACGACTAATCCAAACGCTTATACTACGTCCCAGAGGCCAATCCTGTCGGTGCTTGCGAGGTTGACAACCGTAATCGCGGCGGAGCGCGGCTTAAACATTACGGACGATACGTATCTCGCCTCTTGTGCGTATTCCCCTGAAGACCTACAAACCGCAAACCAAAACGCGAACAATAACCCATCCACCGCCGCGTTGGCGATGCTTGATCGCTTGAAGAAACAGCTGGTGGAGGGGAAGTTCGGTGGCGGCGGCGACGACGTGATGGCGGGCGCGGCGAAAAGGGCGTTCGAAGACTTAGCCGCACAGTTCACGGCGAGAGCCAGTCCCGGAGGTTTGCCTATCGGAGCTGTCAACGTAGGACCTGGTTCTGCTTCAAATAATGCAAACCCTTCCGGTTTCGGTTTGTTCGGCGGCACGAGTGACGATACCTCTGTAGCAACCAACCGACCGTCCACGCTTTTCTGTGACGACGACATGCTCGGCGTGTTTAAAGCCGGCGAGGACGCAAACGAGAATGAAATAGATTTAGACGATTGCTCGATTAACGTCGCAGGTTATGGCGACGTGTACGAAGCCTCAGGGTCATGCACACTGAGTAAACCAACTGCTATAGCAGGCTTGATTAACGTTTTGCCCCCCAAGTTTTTTGAGGAGGGTGTGCTTGAGGAAGTTCTGAACAAAAAAAGAAAGGTACCGGCGGAGGTGAGCAAAAATATCACCAAAGGCCGCGCTCGCGTCGCCGGGCGCGTCTCGTCCATCGACGGCAATTTTATGTTGACCTCTAAAGGTGAAACGCACGCCGTGACCTTGCACTCGCCCGTGTTTACCCGGAATATCGACCATATCACGGCAGGGTGTTCGTTGTATACACCACAGAGGTCGATACGAGACGATGACTGGGTGGAAGAAGGCGTTTACTTCGTACCTCTGGTTGATGAAGATTCAGGCGACGCGATAAAAGTTGTGTGCCGAGGATCACTTCCCGGTGAGACCCCTCAAGTTGAGCTAATGGTCACAGGGCGGTTTGAACTACAGGGGGGGTCGCTATCAGTGCAGAACGCAACGTTGCACTGCGGTGCCATGCATGGCGACTTCGTGTTTGAGGGAACGCTGGACGCGAGCGCTTCAGTTGAATTTAATTATTTCAAAAATGAAGGCGAACACAAAACCGCGACGTTCCTACCCAACCCTAAATGGCCGTGGAAGGAGTAAAAGTGAGAGCATATCATAGTTTAATTTAGCATAACTACCTCTCTACCTTTCACGCTGTGCTATGCGGTACTATCCGTTCCTCTCGCCGGTCAATTCCGTCGTCCAACCCAAATTTCCCGTCAATCAAAACACCACCTGTAATTTTCTTACTGTGCTTTCCCTTGACTCGCGATTGATACTCAACCCACCCCGGCGTTTCCTCCAACTCGCGCACGTTGATAGGACACCCGTGGAGGGATAAGGTTGATAATCGAGTGCACTTTGTCAAGATTTCGGGGGGTATTTTTCTTACCATACAGTTGTCCAGGGTTAGGGACGTTAAATTGGCGCAGTCGCCAATTTCGCTCGGAAGAATAAATTCGCTAGATTCATTCCTGCTCGCGTCTATCACTTCCAGTTTAATACACTTCCCAATAGTGTTTGGTAACGATTTGAGCTTATTCCCATTAACGTGTAAGCTGGTTAACGCTTTCAAACCCCCTATACCATCAGGCAATTCGGTCAATCTGTTTCTTTTGAGCGAAAGCGTGGTGAGTTTCGGCAACGATGAAAAGAAATCGTCTCCAACCGAAAACGACACCAGCTGGTTATCGTCCAGCACCAGGGTTCGTAAGTTTGCGCATTTACTCAACCCAAGCGGTAGGGTGGTTAACACGTTCCGCGTTAAAGTCAAACTGCGTAGGTTTGTTAAGTTCCCAATAGTGTCAGGCAAAAAGCTTAGCTTGTTGTTACTCGTGTCTAGCGTCTTTACCGTCAGCGCCAAATTCGCATCGGCAAGCAAAACCACCGGAAGTTCCTTTAGACCCGCATCCCGTAAACCCACGATTCCCGTTCGGCGCCACGCGTTTTCCCGTCGCAGTTTGTTCCCAGACGCGTACTGCCCATCAACGCCGCCTTTGGAGACGCAACACCCCATTGGGGGGGGCTGGGGAGAGGCGCGAGGGTGTTTGATGACAGGGAGAAAGAATGCGTGCGCAAGAATTGAAGTGAAGATTACAAGAAGCGAATAAAAATGACAACAATCAGTACCTACCTTTTCTGTTTCTTCGCCCCCTCCTGCTGTGCAAACTCCTTGGCGCGTTTCTTCCGCGCGGCTCGGTCCTTCTCCTTGAGTTGCGCCTTTCGTTGGGTTTCCCGTGCGGTGTTCGCGGCAGCTAATCTGGGGTCAATCGCTTCCCGCCGCGGGTTATCTTCCCGGCCGTCTTTGCGTTTTTTTCGGCGAAGCTTTGGGTCGCGAGAGCCGCTTTGAAGCATCCAAGCAGGCACGTCGCACCCGGAATTCTTCATCACGTTCGCGATTGACTTCAAGTCACCGCGCTCCGCGTCTTCCTCGGTGAACAGCGTGACTGCACTGCCAGGCCTTCCCGCTCGACCGGACCTCCCTATCCTATGAACATATCCATTCGCGCTCCCCGGAAAGTCGAAATTAACCACCATTGAAACGCCGACGAAATCCATGCCTCGCGCCATTAAATCCGTCGCGATCAAAACCCACGTATCTCCACTCCGAAACCGGTCAACCTGCGCTTGGCGTTTCGTGTCACTCATCGCCGCGTGAATCAGGCCTAGACGTAACCCGTCACCCTGTAACTCCTTTGCGAGTTGCTTGACTCGGTCTTTTGATTGCACGAACACGATGACGGGGGGCTTGACGCCTTTTTGGAACATTTGGCGAAGGGCGAGAATTTTTCCATTCTCGCGCCCGCAGAAAACCAAAGATTGCGCGATTGTCTCATTCGCCGCGTTTCTTTCGCCAACAGTCAACCTCATAGGCATGGACATGACACTCTTCGCAAGCATCTCAACCTGCTCAGGCAACGTCGCTGAGAACAGAGCCTTGGTGACTCCTATTTTGTTCGCGTCGCACGCCTTTACCACCGCATCAATCTGTTCCACGAAGCCCATCTCGAATAACTTGTCCGCTTCGTCGAGAATCAAAAAATTCACGGAGGAACAATTTATTCGTTTTTTCTCAATCAATGTCTTCAGCCGTAACGGCGTCGCGACCAACACGTCAATCTTGTCCATCTCGTTCATCTGCGTCGCTTTCGTGAGGAGGCAGGACCTGTGGAGTGGCGTAGGGAAGAAGGTGCTAAGTGAGTATATATATTTGACTCAAAGATTATACCAACTCAAGAACTCAAAAACTTCAAAAAAAAAAAAAAAAAAAAAAAA
>MDSY01079494.1_pt1 | contig 15656 bp, 7 predicted proteins | sample 811131 | NCBI WGS metagenome assembly MDSY01 (sample SAMN05326643, study PRJNA326480) | marine metagenome | isolation source: seawater | place: Atlantic Ocean: South West | collected 2010
AATCACCATTTTCAAACCATCTATAACCTTTGCATTTTACTGCTTTTTCTATTATGTCTTTATTTAATTCCATTATTTTATTATTACTGTTACTGTAGGCGTACCTGTGCCTGACGTTGTTATTCTTAAACTAAAAATATTACTATCAAAAGAAACATTATCTGATAATACTAGCGAAGAGCTAACTGGTATTTCAACTTCTTTTATTATAACAAAAGTAGTTGAACCATCGTGTAAATCAATTGTTACTTTAGTAATAGCAGAGTCTTCGTTAGCTATTAATATTTTTCTAATATTACCACTTACTCCACTACCTTTAGTTATTAAAGATTGATTACTAGCTGCGCCTGCAAATCTTTTATATATTCCTGCCATTACGATAAAGTTAGTGTTGTTGACTTAGATACGTTGCCACTGCCAAAATCTTTAACAACAGTCATTACTATAGAATATCTACCTCTATCTTCTATCATATCACCAAAAGATATTGTAGTTCCATCAGGAATAGTAATAAGGTTGTCTCTAGTTTTTTCAACAACCTTACCATCTTTTATAGCTTTTCTATATTTTAATTGTTCGCCACTTATAAATTTCATTATATTTCAAATCCAAAATTTAAAATCATAAATCTAAATCTAGGGCACGTTCCTTTATTATCACATTTCCAACAAGGACAAAACATAAGTTCAAACATGGTCCATGTTCCTAATCTAAATGTTAATTCATATATTTCTTTTTTATTTCCTGCTTTCCAAGAATTAATCCAGTTTATCATATTTTTTTTTGTTTTTGTTATACTATAGTATTATTACACGTTTATTGGTGAGCATAACACTTTTTGTTTTTATTCTCTGTTTTGTTCTTACACCTTTTACCTGAAGAAGTTGTAGCAGTACATCTGTATTCTTTCTTGCCATCACCGTCTCTATCCATGCCATCTTTAAACTCAGCATGATGAACACATAAGAATTTTTTATCTGCTGTTTCAGTAGTTATTTTACATCTTTTACCATCAGATTTTATACCAGAACATCTAACTGTTTTAATACCTTTCTTTTTCTTTTCTTCTTCTTCTTTTTTCTTTTGCTCTTGTTTCTTTTTTTCTTTTTCTTTTTTTATTATTTCTAATTTTTCTTTTCTTTCTTCTTTCTTTTCTTCTTTTACTTCTTCTCTAGCGGCTTCAACTTCTTCATCTTTTAATCCTAGCTCCCATCTACTCCAACCTAAAACCATAGCTACACGCTTCCATGTTTCATGATCACTAGTTATAGCTTCTTCTAAGTTATTAGCTTTATTTAAAAGTCTTTGTGTAGGTATATTTGTAATACCTTCTATTATAGCTGCGGCTGAAGCTAGTTTAGGATCTTCTAATCTAAAATTTAGTTTATCTCTAACAGCAGTTCTACCAAACTCTTTCATTTTATAAGCTTGAACTATTTTTCTAACTTTAGCACCAATTGGAGGAGATAAGTTTAAAGCTTCTTGAGCTATTTTCATTACATCATCTCTTTTAAAACCTTCTTTAGCTTTTTGTGATTGCACGTGCCACTCTACAGCTACGTTTTTTAATGTTGATGCTAACGCTCCGTAAATACCAGTACCTCTTAAAAATGAATCTAATACGCTATTAGCTACTCTATTTTCTTTTTCTTGTATTACTTCATCTTCTTCGTCACTGCCCCCAAACATCATAAATAATAAAGCTGATTGTAAGCTAGCAAATACTATATTTTGCACAGCACCATAGTATAATATTTTAGATATATTAGTTTTAGTATCACCTCTACGATTAACTAAATCAGATAAAGCTTTCTTGGTTAATCTACCGTATTGCATTGTAACGTTTTGAAAAGCTAATATAATACGACCTAGTACGCTAGCTTGTTGTTTAGAAACTAAATCTTCTCTTGATGACTGTTGTGTTTCTTCTGCTATTTCTTGAAAGTCTAACATCGCTTGCTCATTGGCTTCTTTAGGCGACTTACCGTCTTTAATATATTTGTTATATCTATTTCTATAAAAACTAGCACCACCAAAAGCAATAGCTGTACTATCTGCTATTTGCGTAGGTGTAAAACCTTTTTCTAATAAAAAGTTAACTACAGCTTGATATGAATTGCCATTTTCTTTAAACGATTTAACAAGCTCAGAAGAAGAAACATCTGTTTGCAAACCTCTTCTTCTTTGTTTAAGTTGGTCAGAGTTAAATAACATTGTAAAGTCTTTCCAAAACTGTGGTTGATTAGCAAAAGCTTTTGTTGCTTTAAATATATTATTATCGCTAAAGTTTATAAAGTTAACAGCCGATATAGTTTGAAGCAATGCCGATCTCATATTAAAGAACATTATAGAACCAACAGCGCCATTAATCCAATTAACAATAAAGTTAGTGTCTCTATCTTTACTCATAACTCTATTGCCGCCATTTTCCATACGAAATAATATATTTTCTAAAGCTTCTCTATATCTAGTTCCGTAAGCAGCTTCTATTTTATTTAAGTTTTCAGTAGTAAATATTTGATCTTTATTATCTATCCACTCAGCTAAAAACTGTTTTCTACCAACTTTGTTTACAGTATCAGATAAATCTCTAGCAATACTACCAACAACCCAATTTTGTCCTGGTGTAGTATAACCTTCACTTATTTTAGTTATAGTTGAAATATTATCAGCAAAAGATTTTAAATCTAAATTATTATTCACGTGATTAACTAATCTTGTTTGTAAGCTTGAAGATATATTAGGTATTTCTTTACCAGCTTTGTCCCATAAATAAACCCTTATGGCAGTATCGTTAGTAAAACTAGTCCCTTCTATTTTATTATTTAATTTTTTAACAACTTTAGGATTTTGTTTTTTAAGATTTCTAAAATCGTCAGCCATGTTTTGCTTATATGTATTCCAAGTTCTAATGCCATTTGCAAAAGGTTTTAATAAGTTATCGCTAAAAAATTTCATATCAGCATCGCCTCGCTTACCTTTGCCTAAAAAGTAATATAATAAACCTTTAAAATCTTCAGCCGATGGTGGTATATAAAAATCAAATCTACCTATATTTTTACCGCGAGCTCTAGCTTCAGCTCCAGAAAATACTTTTTCACTACCAATACCTTTTTTACGCTCAATCATATCGTTTAGCTCTTTGCTAGCATTTTTACTAAACTTTACTTTAGCTTGAACAACATTAGACTTAACATCTAATTGATTTAAAACTTGCTTAACAGCTTCGACATTTTGTATAGCATCGTCTACAAAATACATATCGTTATATCCTTCTGCAAATTTACCTAACATCCACTCTGCTTTAGCGTCACCAGTGCTGTTAGCTAAACCAGTTATGTTGTCTATAGGTATATTTAAACCTTGTGATTTTAAAAATTGCTGTATAGGTCCAGCTGAAGCTTGAGGTCTAGCAGTTAAAACAAATACATCTTTGTTTCCAAACTTATCTATTCTTTGTTTTGCTTTGTCTAGCAATGGACCAGGTGTTCCGTCAACAACATCATTAAACTCTGAAAAATCAAACTCGCCACCTCGCTCTAATATAGATTCACCTTCAGCTGCAAACTGCTCAGCGTCTAATCTAACTTTTTCATAACCACTAACAAAATCGTTCATGTCATTTACTAGATTCATAGGCATGGGGCTAGCTTGAGTTAGGTTATCAGTATTAACTTCCATAAATCTATCACCAAACATACTTTGAAATGTAGATTTATTATTTTGTACTGACTCATGGTTACGCTTAACTATAACATCTAACAACGATCTTTCTTTTCTAGCTCTATTACGCTCTAAGGCTACATCTAACGAAGTATCTACAAATAACATACTAACATCATATCCTTTAGATTTAAATTCATCTACGAGCTTCTGCATTGATTTTACGCTACCACCAGTGCCGTCAACCACAACTCCATTAGCATTACCTTGGTATTTCATCATTTTTCCTCTAGCTATTTTTCTAGCTTGAGCTCCTAACTTACCTAAAGTACTTCTCTGTTCTTTTGTTAAATCTCTCATGTCTGCAGGTAAACCTGAGTTTTTCTTTAACCACTCTAGTGATATGTCAGAGTTTACTATTTTAAATCCTTGTTGAGACAAACCTAATTTACTTATAACGTTACCTTTACCGCTACCAGCTCCACCAGCTAAAAACACAACTTTACGATTTGGCTTTGGTGTGCCATCAGGATTAGGTATTGTTGCTCTAATACCTGATTTTGTTTTAGCTAACGTGTCATCAAAATCAAAAACAGATATACCTTTACGTTTATTTGTTTTGCTAAACTTAATTCTATTTTGCAAAGCTTTTTGTATATTGTTATTAGATTTTAAATTAGTATTATCTATAACAGTATTAGATATTTCTTTTATTGAATTACGAGCTTTTGCTTTAGTGAAGTCTTTATTAGTTAGCTGCTTTACTATTAATTCATTTTGATATGGAACTAAAAAATCTATTTGAGCATTAGTTAAGTCTTTAGTATTAATATCGACATCAAAAAATTCAGTCATTGTTTGATTAGAATCAATAAGCATTAATTGATTTAAATTAACCCCTTGCACTGCCATCCTAACAACTGATGCCATGCCAGGTGGTAATTTTAATTCACCTGATATTATTCTAGGTATTATTTTATTAAAATAAATATCTGGCATATCTCTAGTTAAATCTCTTTTTTTAGGATTTTTTTCTTTATTAGCTATTAAATTATCACCTTCTAATAATAAAGAACCTTGCATATAAGAACCACCTATAACATCAAACACTTCATTTACATTTTCATTTATAGCGGCGTCCATTAAAGCTGTGCCTATTTGATTTTGAGGATCAGTGTGTTCTTCAACAACTTCTTTATTAAATATAGGTTTTTTAGTTTTTTGGTCAACTGTATAAAATTTAACTGGAGCTAATACTCTAATAATATGACCTTGGCCAGCAGCGCTACTGTCTCTTAGCATTTCAAAAAATACAAACATATCAGGGTTTACTTTGCCGTCAATTTTTATAGATTTTGAATAATCTTGTATTGTTATAAAAAAGTCTTTTAAAGCCTTTAATTTTTTTGCTTCGTTTTGTTTAAATTCTTTTGTTTTAAATTTTTTAAAAGCCTTTTCAGTAAATCTTCTATTTTCATTGTAAGTTGTTCTTTTAACATTTATAAGCTTAACACCTTTTGGTACTGGGCCAGCTGCTTCATTAAATTCGCCAACGCTTACGTACATAGATCTTTTGCTACCACCAGTTAAAGCTTTTTGTAATATTAATCTGTACTGTGGATATTTTGTTAAAAAATCTTTAACAACTCTATTTCTAGCTTGTCCAAACGTTTCTCTAGTTTCTTTATTGTAAATAGCATCTTTTACTCTAGTTTTAGAAGATCCAGGTATTAATTTTATATTATTATCTTTAGCTAAATTAGCTGGGCTTTTTCTGTAAGCATTTTTAACTTGTTTGCTAAACTTAATAGTAGGGTCTCTATCTATTTGCTTTGCTATTGTTGGTCTTTCTGTTCTAGCTTTTTCTTTACCAACTAAAAACTCTCTCTTTTCTTGTATAGCTGGATCTTGTATAGTTTCCATTGTAGCATCGAAACCAAGCTCTTCAGCTATAGACATTGCTAATTTATCTTTTCTGGTACCTAACGTAGAAGCTCCTCTTTCATAACCTAATTGGTTTTGCATGTCTGTTCCTAAAAAATAGGCATTTACTTTTTCATTACCAGGATATGGTTGTTTTTCAAATAATGTAGGCCCTGATGTTCTATTAGTATTTTTAGGTAGCTTACCTTGACTAACTAATTCATCAACTCTAGTAGGTGATATATTAGTTTCTTTAGCTTTTACAAATATTCTATTTTCATTAGGAATATTTCTTTCCATTTGAGTCAATGTCGATGTAGGTAAAAATTCGTATACAGATTCAAAATTATTATCTAAGAAATTTTTATAATTATCTCTAGTACCTATCATATCTTGTATAGGCTTTTTTAATTCTGTTCTATATCTTTTTTGAAGTTCTTGTTTGAATTTTTTTGACTCAACATCAGGTAGTTTTGTGCCAAAAGTTTTAGTAACAGCTTGACGAACCCGATCCATCATCGGCTTGTCTAGCTTTAATTTTCTTCTTAGCTTAGAATATTCTTGATCTTTTGTTCTATTTAATGTAATTTCTTGTTGCTCTGCTGTGTCTTCAATATCAAAGCTTCTTTCACCATCTTTAGTAACATCAACTCTAAATTCTTGTTTAGTTTTAGCAGCTTCAATAGCTAAATCTTTAGCAGCATCTTTTCTACCAAAGCCAACATTAGACATTATAAACTCACCTAATGTAATAGGTTCTTTACTACCAGTTTTTCTAGTTGTTTGTGGATTAAAATTCATTAATCTGTCAGCAACATTATCTATAGTTTTTTCGGTTTGCTCTGGCGTTAGATTTAAACTTCTTATGTAGTTATTTACAGCTCCACCAGGTTGAGTAACAGAGCTATATATAGGATTAAATATTTTTCTATTTTGAAACTCAGCTTTTGTTTTAGCTGTTTTTTGCATTTTATTTATATCCTCAATTAACGAAGATCTTGAAAACTTTATGTCATCAGATTTTACTTCAGCTTTTGTTTCGCTAATAATACCAGTACTTAAAGCTCCTTTATGTATACTTTTATTATATTCTTTTAAAAAGTTAAATACATCTTTACCTGTTTCAAATTTTATTTTTTTAAATCCAGCAGCTCTAAGAATAGGTAAGAAAAAATCTGCTAATGGTTGAAATATACTTTCAGAATAAGTTATATCACCGTTAGCAATAGCATCAGAAGTTAACGTTATCCACTCGTCAGGATTATCTTGCATGTATTGATCAGTGTAGCCAGCATCTTTAACTCTTTGCTCTACAGAGTTCCATTGTTCTCCAATTTCATTTTTTAAATCTTGCCTAATGTTTTTAAATGCGTCAGGCTTATTTTTCATTTGTTTTCTTAGTATACCATGTAAAAGTTCATGATTACCTACGTTGACAGCTCTAGCTTGTCTAGCGACTTTTTTGTTTATTATTATTTTGTCATCTACTATAAAACCATCTGAGCTTGCTGCTTCTTCTCCATATTCATTTTTTATTTGCTCAGGCGTTAGAGTATCATCAACTTTTAATCCATATATAGAACTATGCTTTTTGGCAAACTCTAAATTTGATTTAAATTCTTTATCAGCAACTGTTTCTCTAACTTCTTTCGCAGTTTTTTTCTGAGCTCTAACATCTGAAGTTCTAGCGTCTACAGCTTCATATGGAGTTATAATTTCATTGATCTCGTTATTAATATTTTCTAATTTTTTTTCAGCGCCTATAACCTTAAAAACACCTGTCTTTTTTACATCTTGTTCTGCTTTAATTTTTCTTTTTTGTAAATCTACTAATTTTTTTCTGTCTTCTATGCCAGTTATTGTAGGATCTATTTGAGTTTCAAGCACAGCATCATTTTGTTTAGATTTAACAAAGTCAGAAAAGTTTTTATCTCCTTTTACTTTTACATCTATCTTGGCTAAATCTTCTGTTGATATATCAGGATCGTTTATTATATTATTTACCTCTTGTTTAGTTCTATTTTCGCCATTTATTGTATACTCACTTTTTTTAAAAGTTTGAGATACAATATCAGAAACTAAAGAAACGTCACCAATATCACCAATAGCCTCCAACGTTGCTTCGCCAAAATCAAGTTCTTGACCAGCCGCTGTTTGACCAGCTAATTCACCAACGAACGCACCGCCTGTTTCAGTAGCCGTTGTTACAGCTAATACTTTTGATGTTGATGATCCAGTTTTTGCTAAAGCAGACCCAAATCCTCTTGACAAACCTAAAGTAAAAGATTCAAAAGCTCCAATAGCAATACCTCTACCTACAGCTCGGTTTTTCATTCTTTTAATAGCATCAGGGTCGTTAAGTATATTTCTAATATTTTCTTCATTAAAATCATTTTCACCTAATTCTTCTTTAAACAGTTCTGTAAAAGTTAAAGCTGTTTCCATAGAACCAATTAAACCACCCATAGCGCCAGATATAGCACCTGTTATAGCGCCAGGTATAGCACCAGCACCGCCAATATATGGCGTTGAACTAGCTCCAATACCTGCACCAGCTCCCGCCCCAACAACAGCAGATGCTGCAGTTACTTCTCTAATTTCATCTGAATCAACAAAAGAGCCTATCATTGTAGCTATAGAGCTTGTTAGCATTTGCGGAAAAAAACCTGGATTTTCATATAAAGCTCCTAATGTGCCAAAAACTCCACCACCTAATTCTTGTTGTTTTTTCTGAAATAAAACTTGCTCTTGAGTAGGTCCTATTTCATCCATTTTATTAACAGCGTCAATCCAAGCTCTTATATCTTCATCAGTAACTTCATTACCACTTTTAAAAATAGTTAATGCTTCATCTGTAGTTTTTGCATTATTAAGACCTTGCTGCCAATTAATATATAAGTCTTCAAAAAATCCACCATCTGGCGGTATGTCATCAGTTTCAGTATATTTTATTGGTTTACTAAATAAATTATTTTTATTAGCAAAAGAAGCATAAACTTGTTTTTCTGTAGTATCAGCCTTGCCAGTTAATATTTTATTTGTTATATTTTCTTTATCATATATATTTGGTTTTTTAAGCTCATTGTTTTTTGCTTCTAAAGCATTCTTTTCGTCTTTGGTTAAATTTTCTTCATTAACAATTTCACCGTTTTGATCTGTGTAATAAGCTCCATCTTCATTTAAATTTATTATATTTTTTGATTGTATAGATTTTACTATTTTTTCTTTATTTTTTAATATTTTTTGAAAATCTAAACCTGAAGTAAAATTACTTTTATTAACTGATTGTGATTCCGAAGAAGTATCTACCAAAGATGATTCCGTATTTTCTTGTTGATTGTTTTGAGACGATTTTGTCTCGTTGACTTGTATTTGCTCCGTCTTCGTTTCCGTCGAGGAGCCTTCTTGCTTTCCCGGCTGAGGAATATTATTAAGATCTACAGTATTACCAAACTGGTCATACACTTGTTTATTATTTGTTTTTGCATTATTAAATAAATCAATTTTGTCGTTTTCGTTTTCGACAAAATATGGCTTTTCATTACCATCACTATCAGTGATAACATACATTTCTCTTTCCATAAACTGTTTCGTTAGTTACCCGTTAATATTATAATTGCATGCCAGGCTTATATGCTATAGCCTGAGGTGTGTATTGGTTCATTTTTTTATTTCTTTTTACAGCAGGGCTTAAGTTGTTATTAAAGTTTTGTTCTAAAGCTTTAGTATAATATTCTGCTAAATAATCTTTTAACATGTTTTCATCTTTTATCAAAGCTTCACTAATTTTTTTAGCATCAGCTTCAGTAATCTTACCATCTTTTGGTGTTGGGTCTTTTATTTGATCTGCTGTTATTCCTAAATCGGTATATGTTCCTTTCATTATAGCAGACTCTAAATCATTTTTAAATACTCTATTACCAAATATTTTATCGTTAGTTAGTGAGTACAAATTACCAGTTTCAATAACTTTATTTTTTATATTATCAAACTCTTTTTGATAATTAAAATCTGAGTTTTCAGAAGGTTGTATTTCTCCAGCTTGTCTTATTGTATCATCAAGTAAAACTTTCATTGTTTCAATACTAGATTTATCAACATTGTTAGAAGACAAGATATCATTTATTTCTTCTGCAGAAACAAAATCATTTGTTTCAGGATTAACATATCCCATTATATTATTTCTATTAGTAGGCATTATACTACTACTTATTATTGAGCTAAAAAACTTTGCGTTTTCATCACCTAATCTATCATACGCATTTGAACCAAACCTAGATGGATCATTTAATATAGTAGCCATATTTCTTTTTTGGCTATCATGAAAAACTTCAATATTAGCTCTTTCATTTAATCCTTCAATAATTCTATTTTGCTCTATTTTATTATCTTTTTGTTTAATATAATTTTCTTTTTTATTATCTAAATCCATGATTAAGCTATTTCTTTCAAACTCGTCATGCATGCCAGTTCTACTTAATTCATTTTTTATTATTTTAGATAAAGCTTCGTTGTTGCTAGGCACTGATTGTGGCTTAGCTTCTCCTCCTTCTCTTTGTGTTTGTGGTATATATTGTGCCATAATTTAATTTTTAAATGCCTAAGCCAGTTGCTATTTCTCCAACGCCTTCAAATATTCCAGCTACAGCTTGATCTTTTGCTTGTTGAGTTGCCACTTGTTGTTGCTGAGCAAATTGCTGTTCGTTTTGCGCTAATTGAAATAATCCTTTTTGTTTATCCATTTCCATTTTTTGAGCAGCTTGCTCTCCTTGTGCTATCCTTGCTTGCATTTGTTCTTCACCCCTAGCTTCTGCGGTTTGTAATCTACCAGCTTCTTTAGCTGCCGCTAATTGATTTGCTGCTTCTTGAGTTCCTATACTAGCCGCTGATTGCTGTGCTGCTAACTGCCCTTGCCTCGCTAGTGTTTGTGCTAGTGCTGCTATACCGCTACCGCCAGCCGCTCCACGTAAACCTTGTAATATATTAGCTTGACTTTGTTGAAATTGTTGAGATTGAAACTCTGCTTGTTTTTGATTAACTGTCAAGTCTTCTAATGTGTTTTCTAAACCAGCGTATGGATTAGTTAAGTCTGCAAAAGGATTACTAGTATCTACATTAGAGTAAGCTTCTTTAGCTTTATTTAGTTCTTTTTGTGTTTTTTTTAAATCTTTTTCAGCAGCCTTATTAGCTTTATTAGCTTGAGACAAACCATATATACTTCCGCCTAACTGTAATATTGAACCTATCATATTATTAATTTTACTATTATATAATTACATTTTTTACTTATTATTTACTACTTTCATGTATTTCGCAAGCAACTGAAAATAATTCTGCTTTAGTTGTAGAGTCGTTAGCAAAAGTAACAGAAGCAAAATAACCAGTTAATGAAGCTACGTTTGGACCAAAGTTTTTAGCAAATAAAATAAAATCTGAAGTTGTTGGCGCTACTGTAGACTCACTTATTTCACAAGTTATAGTTGTTGTTTCTGTGCCATCGTCTAATGATGTTGTATTGTTTATAGATTTTACTTGACCCATTTGCACCACGTCGCTTTGACCAGCTGTAGTAAATCCGCCCGAACTACCTACGTTTCCTGCGTAATAAGCTGTATCTCCAACTTGTAAAGATGGATAATCTTTTCTTGATACTTGTATTGATATATCTGGCATAATTTATTATTTTAAATTGTAAAGAAAGTGTCTAAATTTATAGTCATTGTTACGCTTTTTGTTCCAAATCTTTTTACTATAACATCTGCTGTAAGAGAAGCTGTAGTTGAGCCATCTGCTGTATGAACAATATTAACTATCTCAATATGGTTACCATGATTAGCTGGCGTAGTGCTAGCGCTATCATAAGCTGAATTAGACCAACTAGAAGTTCCAGTGCTTGACCAAGTTATATTACTACCTTTACTAATTGCGCTACCATGAGTTAACTGATAATTAATTTGAAAAGTCTCTACTACAGTTTTAATATTACCTAACTGACCAGGAGTTTTATTTGGTCTACCAGTATAAACAATATCAGTAACTCTACCACTAGTACCACTAAAAGTACCAACTAGTGTTATTGTAGGATTTATATATTGATATATTATTGCTTGTGGCGCTGTTTGTGTTAGATTTGAATTTAATATAGTACCGTTTTTAGGTGTAACATTTATATGATATATTTCATTAGCGCTAGCCGCTGGAAACTCTTGTAAAAATTGATATGTAGCAAATAGTTGATTTGTATTATTAGAAGTTAAAGTTTTGTTTATACCTCTTATTAATCCAGCTGGAGTATGAATAATATCAGCATTTGCTAAGTTAGTATCTATTATAGAAGTATTATCACTGCTTTTAGTAATTGTTAAATCAAACTCAGCTCCAACATCGCCTACTATTTGTATTCTTTTTGTAGCTCCTTTAATAGATATTTCAGGCTCTCCATATATAATTTGTTTTATTTCTTTTGTAGAACTTAAATCAGCAACGCCATCATAGTTTATAAAAATTTTACAACTTAAACCACTTGGTATGCTAACATCACTAAATAACTTTAACATGTAATCTCTACTAACAACCTGTCCTTCACTATTACTTGATTGAACTGTGCTTGGTGTTAATAAGAAATTAGAACTACTTGGCGCATTTTCTATAGTAATAGTAGCATTATCATTAAAATGAAAATTACTATCAGCTGTTAATCGTATAGTAGCTAATACTATTGTGTTATTAGCATCTATTGTTCCAGATAAATTAGTTTGTTGAAGGCCAGTAGATACATCAAGGCTTGATTCAAATGATGGATTTTCTACTATAGTACCATTAGGTGTTAAGCTTGTTACAGAACCGTTTGTATTATTTGTAGTATTATCAACAAAGTCAATGCTAAAATCTATTGATCGCTTGTCATCTATTAAGTCAGCGTGCCCAGTTATCGGTAAGTTGATGTTGTTTAGCGTAGGTGACATTTGAAATAAAGCGGAAAAAGTAAATGTAACTAACACTGTATTATTTATTTCACCAGCTACGGCTGTATCAGTAAACGCTATGCTAGCAAACTGTCCAGGTAAAGTACCTGAGGCTGAAAAGTTAGAAGCTGAAACTACATAACCTGAATTTGGAGTTATAGTCATAGTTCCACCACTAATCATATTGCCAGCAAAAACAGCGTCTGTAGTTGCTTCTGTAAATGTAAATTCTGATACTGTATAGTTAAAAGCCATTTTTTAAATTTTATAAATTTTCTCCATCGGGACTAACCGCTTGTATTGTCACATTACTTTCTGTTTGTGTGTCTGTTGGATTTACTAAAGGAAAACCAATGCCTTGAACAGCTAGTTTTTCAAATTGATTATAGTCACTGCTAGTTGTTAAGCTTGTATTACTACCTCTAACATAATTATACCATTTGTTTTCTTTGTCAATAAATTCGCCTATAAAACCTTTTTCTAAATCAGTTTGTACACTGTCAACATGCCAACCATTTTTTGAAGATAGATTATAGTACTCACCATCAGTATAAGTGGCTGTATTTCCAGCAGCATCAGTAGCGCTTTGTTGTGTAAATTGATTTACTTTAGCTTGGCTTCCTTCATAGTTAATAGCTTTAAAAGCTTTTACGGAGCCTGGTTGTGTGTTAAATATAATTTCAACATTAGATTCATATTGTGAATTATAAAAATTATTTCTAAAAGCGGTGTCGCTATGATGCCTCCATATTGTATTGTCATTAATTGAATAATATCTATCTGTTATACTAACTGCAGTTAATGGAGTAAAAGATCTAAAGCTAATCCAGCCTTTAGCTGCTTCACTAAAAGCTATTGTTTTAGAATCAAATGAAGTTGTGTTTTGACCAAACTGATTAGTCTTATGTAATGTTAAATGATACTCGTCGTCTACACCATCAAATGAGCCTGATATATTAATGTGATATTTTAAATTTTCTCTAAAATAAGTTTTCATACCAGCGTCTGATATAGGTATTATGCCATTGTTTGATAATCTTAAAACAGCACCTCTTTGCTTGTCTGAAAAATACATTCTATAAGCATCAAGAGCTAAAGACTCTGGATTTTTAGAAATGCCATAATCTCCTGCAAATGGTATAGCCGTTCCTAAAACTTTACTAGTAGCAGTTAATTGAGCTTGACCATCAGCATTAAACAACGCATCTTTACCGCCTGACTGAACTCGTAACACCTTGTCTTCAGCAAAAACCACAACGTCATTATCTCTAGTTTTCATTGCTTGAATAGAACCGTAATCAGTATTTAAATCTTTTGTTATTTTTTCAGCCATGTTAAACTCATTTAAGTTATTAACACCTGATGTAGAGTTATATAAACCTGAAAATATCATACTACTAGTTTTGTTTTCTTCTCCATACTCTAAAAATGTAGAAGATACTTTAATACCATTGTCTATTTGCGGTGCGTTAAAGTCATCTCTTATTCTATCAGATTCAACGCCATTACCAAACGAATAACAATTAAACCAGCCTAACTCTACAGAATATTTCCATACTTGCTTTTCTATTTTAAAATATCCAGTGACGTCAATAAATGTAAAACTAGAACTACCTTCTGTAATTAAAGTTTGATTTAATTTAAATGAAGCGCCTTGAATACTTTCGACAAAAGTACCAGGCTTAACATTATCTCCAGTAACTTGCATGCCAACAGTTACATTGCTATAGTTAGCATCACTAAGACTTACCGTAATAAAAGGAGGAATATCTGTTACAACACTGTTTACGCCATCGCCTGTTAATGTATATCTATTTGATGGAACTAAAGCCGCTGTAACTACTGGAGACGTTGTTATTAATTTATAATGATCTAAAATTTTAGACTTAGTAACTAATCCATTTTTGTTTTCAAATCTTACAACATCACCTATGGCCGCACAAATACTATCAGAAACTCCATCGGTAACTATTGTTTGTAAATTAATTTCACCGCCACTAATAATTCTTTTAATATGTATACCATCGTCTCCTATAGCTTGATTAACAAATGGTTCACCAGTTAAGTTTACATTTACAATATTACTAACTGTAACTTGTCTATCTTCTACGCTAAAACCACTTGCTCTTTCTTTAACTTGATTTGCTCCAGTAAAAGCAATTATATTATCTTGTTTTAATCTAACTGGTATTGCTCCGCTAGCTTCATAATATATATCTAAGCCTGCGTCTTCTTTTGGTTCTGTCTCAAAACAAGCAGCGCTAGTACTTATTGAATCTTCTGATAAGCTACCAACAGAAACTTTTTCTACAAAGTCTATGGTCATACTTGTAAGGCCATTATGTTTTACGGTGCCTCTAGGATCCCATACTGTTGGGTCTAGTCCAGCGTATATTGGTTCACCATTAGCACCTAATCTTTTAAATCTTACTATTATTGAAGTTCTATCTACGTAATTACTAGTGCCATCGTTATCAAAGTTTGTGCTTTCTATAGTTATAGGCCCTGAAATAACTTCACCAGAGTTGCCTATAGGTTGCTCTTGAGCTGTCTCAACAAAATAAACTTCTTGATTTGGATCGTCTCTAAATCTAAATAAAGTTCCAGTAGTTTGCATTTTAGATTTAAAATAAGAATTAGCGCCACTAAATCTAGCAGGACCAATAATAGAAAAAACAAACTGACCTAAAGTACCATCTTCAAATGGTCCATTAGAAAGTCCTGGCGGGTTCCAATTAGTTACTTCGTCTACTGTATTAATAGGATTATAACCAAAATTAAAATCAGTTAAAGCATCCACGCCATTAGTTGTTTGTAAATTAAATCCACTCATAGCAGGAACATTATCTATAAATATATCAGCTGTTCTATTAGTGTTAGTGCTTAATAAAGTCCAAAAATTATCAGTAGCTGAACCACCTAGTTGGCTATTTAAATTTATAAAGTTAGGTAAATCATCAGTAGTTCCACCTATATTACTAGAAGTAAAGTCACCAATAGTTTCCCAACTGCTACTTTCATAAAGCATTGATGGATCAGAAGCATATTCGTTATCGTCTAACGCTGGATTAGTTGCTTCATCTGATATAAATGCAACTTCATAAG
>MDSY01134190.1_pt1 | contig 15656 bp, 11 predicted proteins | sample 811131 | NCBI WGS metagenome assembly MDSY01 (sample SAMN05326643, study PRJNA326480) | marine metagenome | isolation source: seawater | place: Atlantic Ocean: South West | collected 2010
GGTCAGTATTATATCAACAAAAATTATCTAATGAGTATAATGTTAATTTGCCCGGCAAAGTATCTACGAATAGTACTACTGGTCAATTAGAGTTTGCTGAGTTAGGTGATGAACAAGACCTTAGTAGGCTTCTTGATGATGGAGAAACTATTCGTATAGGTAATTATATTTATGTAGTAGCATCTGTTGCTTCTAAATCTGCTGGGGTTCAAATTGTAACTATTGATGCTTTTAAAACTTTAGATGCGAAAACATTTACTTCAAGTAGTACCATTCCAGAAACTATTAGTTCTCTTAAAGCACTTAGGAGAGCATGGTCTAGTAAGAAAGATAATCTTATGACTAATGCTCAAATCGATACAGAACTAGATGGTTCGGGTAATATTACAAGAAACGGAATTGCTTTAACTTCTGCTGAATTAGATTATAAAAATTTAGATGTAGTTTCTAGTGCTGGAGACCTTAGAAATTATAGAATTAATGTAGACAAAGGAGATAAAAACAATCAATACTTTGAATTAAATTATACTGCTTTTAATATTTATCAATACGGTACAGAAAATAGGGGAAACAATATAGTTACTACAAATAGCGCAAAATATATTGCTTCAATTATTAATTATATCGACGGTTCATCATTTATTGATAATACTATATTTGATGGGACTATTGAATATATTAAAAGTGAAACTAATGATAGACAAATAAAATATACTATTAGTGGTAGGGACGACTTAGGTAAATTACTATCAAAGGTAAATAATAAAAAATATTTATATTCTGATGAATTTGTATATACGACTCAACCTCCAACAAGTACTCCAACATATGTTGGGCTTACAATAGATACTAGTGCTAGTGTGGCTATGAGTAGAACTTCTTTTGTAGTAAATGATGATGGTTCAGTAGATGGTAGTGGTACAATATATAAAGGTGATTTAGTATTTTATAATGATAATTCTAGTGGTTCTGATAATTACTTATTTTTAGGTATTGCTAGTGCTGATAGAGTTGGTGATGGAACATTAAGTTTATTGTATGAAACACCTATTGATATTAATACAAGTGCTACTATAAGTGCTATAACAAATTACGGTTCTGCTAAACATACTAGTGATTTTGCCGGTGGAGAGATTAAATTATATGTGATAAGAGGAACTATTTCGGCAGGTAAAAGTCTTGCTAGTGATATTACAAAAACAAGTACTCCTACTACATTAAAGGGAAGTGCTGATAAAGGTATAAATTTTCTATCTGGTAATAAAATAGATATGGCTGATGGTAGTGATGTTTCTGCTTTAACTGGTAGTAAGGCTACTGGCTTTGTTGGTAAAGATGCGGATAACTCTCTAGGTTACAGTATTTCTTCTACTCATCAAATAGAAACTGATAAAACATCTCCAGAAGCATTTAAGGTATATCAATCTGATGAAACAACATTAGAGAGATTACATACTGTTTCATCTATGAGCGAATATGAAATATTAAATATGGAAGACGTTGATGGAGGATTAAATAGAATTACTATTGCTCCAATAATGCCTGTTGTTTTAGGTAGAATAGATACTAATTCATCGAATAATAAATCAGTTACAAACTCTCAAGGAATTTATTTAGTTAATACTAATGGTTTACCCAAAGGTGGATTTATTCATTTACTTAATTCTGAAACAGATGGTGGACTACCTATATCCTTTATGGGTAAATTATTAGGGGATGATGTAGATAGTGCTACTGTATATGCTAATTATATTCATAGATTTGGAACACCTATATGGAGATATATAGATTTAGAAACTGGTGAACCGGGCGCAATATTCTATAATGACGAAATAGCAAATAGAATTACTGGTGCTAGTAAAACAGAAATTTTTGGTGTAGATGGTTTAGATTTATATAAGGGTGATTTAGGTAGAGTAATGGCTCACGCTACTATTATTAGAATAGAACCAAGTGGAACATACACAGTGGGTTTTGATAATAACATTACTAATACATATCTAAAAGAAGGTTCACATGAAACAAGAGGACCAATGCCAGCAGTAGGTAGTAACTTTAATGATATGACCATAGTTCCTACTGAATTAACTGCTGCTAGAGATGCGACTACTGGTGCTAAAGTATACGAAAGACATTGGGGGTTAAGAACTAGACCAAGAACTGATGACTCTTATGAAGTATATGAAATAGATAAATTTTTCTTTGAAGCAAATGACCCTAAAATTCCTAATTTATTTTTGTTTAGTGTGGGTGATATATTACCTGATAGTAAGAAAAGATTAAATCATATCGGTGGAGTGACTAATAGAGATTTTGCAGATTATTCTATTATACTTAGAAATTCTGGAGAAAGTATTGCGGGACAGACGCATTCAAAGTATAAAGGGTCTTTACAGGCTAAAGAACTAACAGATGATAATTACGCAGCGCAACCTATTAATTCTGCTTCAATTGCTCCAGATGCAATTAATAGATTTGGATTAATAAGGTTAGTAGAACTAACAATGGACTGGCATTATAATGCAGTAGATATAGAAAATATTACACCGAATGATAAATACCAAAAAATACAAACTACACATGGGAAAAAATATAGAAAGAATTCTTTATTATATAGAGCACATGATGTAGATACATTAAAATTAGTTGGAGCAAATACTTACGGTACTCCTGCTATTAGTGCTAAACATCTTATACATAGTTCTTCGGTACATAAAACTAGTGGGGACGGACAACCAGATTTTGTTATTACAGCAAGTACTAACTTAAGACTACCCAGTAATTATGATGGTGTAACTTATACTTCTAGTGCTATTAATTCTGATGATTATATAATAACTACTACCGCTACTACCGCTTATACTGAATTTACATCTGATACTACTAATTCTCATGCCTGTGGTCTATATATTGAATGTGTCGAAACAGGTGATGTTGCTAAAGTGTATAAAGTATTTAATACAGGTGGGGCGGGTACTGCCCTAAACTTTGAAGTTACTGAGGGAAGTTTCTTAAGTGATATTTCTGCGGGAATGACTTTTAAATTATTACCTGTTGAAGTATGGACAAGTCCATATAATGCTAATGGTACAAAATTCATAGGTGTTATTTCATCATTTAATAGTGGTACTAATACTATAACTCTTAAAGCCAATGCTAATACAAGTAATTTTAGTGAATTAGATGAACTATTCTTTTGTTTCCGAGCAAGAGATTATGAATTTAATAATAATACTGTTAATTTAAATAAGCATCTAATTTCAGGAAATATGTTAAAACCATATAATATGGCTAGTTATGACGGTTTACTTGGTGCTACTGGTACTTATAATAATAATCAAATTTATAGATATAATTCTGAACTATTACCTAATCAAATTGTTAGTCCACTTAATGTTACTCCCAATACTACTTTTGCTCATCAAGAATTAGAATTTTTAAAAGATACTAATTCCATATTTACTGACCCATATTTCGATATGGCTAGGAATACTTCTAGAGTTATTAATGACCAATTATTAGATATTAAGAAGTTTCAGACTTTTGCTGTTGAAGTAAATGATGGTAGTGTAGGAGTACCACAAAGAAGGGTTGCTAACTCCGGTTCTGAGTTTTATTATGGTAGTGCTAGTAATAATGGTACTTCTAGTCATGGTGATTCTACCGGTTCTAAAATAAGAAATAATTTAATAGGTGTAATTACTAGAGATTATGAACCATTTAAATATGGTAGTGGAGATGTAGGTAAATTAATTGACGCAGTTGCAGCAGCAGAAATTGATAATTCTTTCTTAAGTGTTAACCCAAATATAGATTATACGGATTATGCAAGCGAGCAATCTAGTTTAAGTTTCGATGGTAATGCTGGTTTATCAGATTCTATAACTGTATGGGGAGCATTAGAAAGACAAGTAATACTTTCTGGTGATGGTATATATTCTTTATTTCCAGTAAGTAGTCGTGGTGTTGGAGCACATGAAGTTAGTTATTTATCAGAAGATTTAGGTAAAGGTGCTGCTGCTACTAGTATGACCGCTACAAATAATGATACAGATGGAACTGCTGGACTACAATTAGATTATATAGACACTAGTGGTAGTGGTGGACAAGATAGAAGATTACCATTAGCCATAAGTTTTGCTTATGGTATTATGACTAGAGCAAGAAATCAAAAGGTAACAAATGGAATGACCTTTCCCGTAGTTGGAAATACATACCCAAGAGGCACTTTAAATTCTATGTTCTTTGCAGCGTATTATGGTGGTGCTTATACTTCATCTAAATCGGCTACAACTCCACCTGTAATATATTTTGACCACTCCTTTTGTAATGTAAAACATGAATACGATACGCATATTGGATTAACTAATGGTGAAGCAGATTCGATGTTTCATGTTACTAATAATATAATAGAAAGAAATGTAAATAGAACAAATATTAGGGGTGCAGAAGTATTCTATAAACCTGTATTAAATTTTACTTCTGATGATATAAACACTGGTAAAATATATGCTTCAGTAGATGGAACTAAAAGAGCAAGATTTTCAGTTAAAATTTTAAATACAAAAGGAGACACATATTTAGGTGATGATACAGATAACTCTCAGACTACGGCTACTCAACATAATCGATGGGTTCACTTTGCACCAAATCTTACTGGTTATTATTTAGTAAGCGAAGCAGGAACAAATATACATACTAATGCAGCAGTATCTGGTAGAGTAATAAATGATTCTACACCTACTAATATATACAAAGTTATTTCACATACTATAAAGAAAGGAATAAGTTCAGTAACAGAAAGTAGTGTAGAATATGAATTCTTTGAACATATTATAGATATTGATAATGTAAGCGGTACTGTGGGTAATACAGTAAGTCTATCAGGCTACTTTAGAGTTATGCGTCCATCACAAGATACTTTCTATGACTTCTCACCTAAAAATATTGATTTGTTAACTTTATCTAATAGATATAGTAAAAAATCTTATGAAGATGCATGTTTTGTAGATGTTAATAGATTTAATAAATATAATGATGATTATGATACTACGGAGTCAATATACAATGAAGGTCTTCTATCTATGTATGTTCCGATAGAGGTAGATGCTAGATTAGATAATAACTATGTTGATATTAGAACTTCTAATGAATTCTTCACTTCTGATGCTAACTTTAATATGTTAGTAACAGACGGACATAATAAATTTGAATCTAATGTAATTATTGATGTTAAAAGTAGTCCAACTAGAATAACTATGTCTTTATCTGATATGAAAAAGATGCATGGTTGTGTATCTTTTGGTGAAACATTTACCATTGATATATTTAATAAACCTAAGATACGAACTAATAGATGTTACTTGGGAACTAACTTTCATATTGTAGATGAGGCAGAAAAAGTAATTAACGATATTATAGAAAATACTGATATTACATATAATATAACCAGCGATAATGCAAAATATTATGAGGCATTTAACGTACAAGGTTTAGATTCATTTACGGCTGCAAATTTTGTTGCATCTCTTAAAAATAGAAAATTGGTTGTTGACGGTAAATTAATTTCATTAGTTAAAGATATTGAAGATAAAGATTATACAAATATAGAATTTAATGAATTTAGTCCAGATAATAGAGTTGGTGAAATATCTAGAGATAATAACTTATTTGACTTCTATAATCAAATAACAGTATATGGTGATGGTGTTAAGTCAACAGTTAGAGACTCCGCATCCATTAAAAAAGATGGTCTAAAGGAATTGGAAGAAGTGGATTTAACAATAGTTACAAATGAGGCTTGTAGGCGTAGAGCACTTAATTTATTAAAAATTCATTCCGAAGCAAGTGTCGCAATATCTTTTAAGGTATTATATGACCAATGCCCATATTTAACACCGGGACAAATTATTAATATTAATTACCCGTCAGAAAAAATACCTAGGGGCGACTATATTGTATTAGAAATTAATTATGAAATTGCAGGGTATATGGATATTAAAGTAGGAAAGTATGCTAAAAATCTTACAAATCGAATTGCAGAATTAATAGTGCAAGGTAAAAGAGTAGATGCGGCATTGAGAGGTGACCGATATAATGTGGTAACACCAACTAATTTATTACAAGAAGATATTGCTTTGAGAGCAGTTAAACTTAAAGTACAGTATACTACTGCTAGTAGTGTAGCAGCAAATGTGTTTGGGTTTACTCCTGTATTTGGATTTGATTCAACACTAGGAATAATGCTCCCAACAGGAGAATCAACACAAACTTTGGAGTATGATTTACTATGATAACAGAACTAGCAAGACAAGCACTTAAGGATTTTGTAGAGGATAATTTTGTCGCATATAATGTAGGTACGGGTGGTGATAGTTCTAACCCAAATGCTACTACATTAGATGCTCCTATTAATGCAGTAAATACAACAAGTACTGGTTTATCAATAACAACTTCTGGAGTATCATCAATTGATTTCACAATAACTTTAAATCCTAGTACATATTTAGGAGAAGTAATAAGAGAGGTTGGTATCTTTAATTCCGCGAGTATCGTAATTGGTGGTACAACCTATGCGGCTGGTAGTATAATGTTAGTAAGAGTTCCTTTCGATGGTATTGGTCCAATTACTTCTAGTGATGATATTGAGTTAGTAGTTTCAGTGGACGTGGTATAATGGTAAATTACACAAAGCATCAACATATTTCTACATCAAGTTCTACTAGTAGTACATCAGGTTTAGTAGATGGAACAGATAAAATTCATACTGGTATTGTTAAGGCTTTAGAATTAGCGGCGGCTGGAACTGCTGTATTAGAATATGGTAGTTCTGTATTTCAACAAACTGCTGGAAGTACTAGAACACAATTTGGTGTTAGTGGTGCAATAAAATATATGCGAGAAGGATTAGTTCTTTCTTCTACTCCTACGGCAGTAGAATTAACTGCTGACCCAGATACAACTAATGATAGATATGATATGATAGTTATACAATCTTCTGATAATAATTTTGCAGTAAGAGTTGGAACTGCTGCTTCTGTTCCTAGAGTAGCAGATAATTTAACTGCTGGTGATATTCCGGTAGCGTTAATAAAAGTTTCAGCAGGTGCAAGTTCTACTAAAAATGCAACAACTCGTGAAGTTCAATTATTTGGTTTTGATAAAACAAGTAATAGCCTAAGTGTAGGTTATTCTGATAGCGGTGTTTATACAGAAACTTTATCTGTTGTAGGGGATGCAGGACATACTGATATTACTGCTAAAATAGCAGATAAAGATATTAGATTTAAAGGAACTGATGATTCTAGTGCTATTACTGCTTTAACATTAGATATGAGTGAAGCAGGTCTTGCTACATTTAATGGTAATATTAAGGTTGGTGGAAATATAATACAGGCTTCTGATGGTGGAAGCACTATTACTATGGACACTAGTGATAATGTAACAGTTGCAGGTAATGTAACAGTTAGTGGTGGAACTTTATTTGGCCCTACTGATACTGACCTACTTATTTCATCTGATGGTAATTTATCTTTTAGATTAGATGAAGACGCAGATGAAACATCTCAATTATTCCAATTCCAAAATCATGATACTACAATTGTTGCACAAATTACAGAAGGTGGGGAATTGACCACTACTGGAGGGATTGTAGATAATAGTGGAAGTATTGGATTTAATAATGGGCAAAACGCATCACTATCAGTTGCAGCCACTACTTCTACTACTGCTGGTAGAGATTTAACAATAGAAGCAGGTTCAACTTCAACTAATGGGAATAACATTGATGGTGGAGATTTAATTCTTAAATCAGGTGGTGGTGATGGAACCGGAACTTCTACTATGTCTTTTCATACTAAAGTAAGTGGTTCAGATACTGCCGCAGAAAGAATGAAGATTAATACAACAGGTGATGTTGAACTTACTGGAGATATTACAGTTGGTGGTGGAGATATAATTGGTCCTACTGATGGAGCATTAACAATTAAAGCAGATACAGATTTAATATTTAAAATTGATTCAGACAATGATGGGACAGAATCATTTCAATTTCAAAATGGTGGTGGAACAGAAATAGCCAGTCTTAGTGAAGCCGGACTACTACAAATAGATGGAGATTTAGATGTAGACGGAACAGGAACTTCTGCAATTGCTGGTAGTTTAAGTGTTGCTGGAAGTATAAGTGGTGCTGGTGTTGTTACTACTGCTCAACTTGCTATATCCGGTGGCGGTACTGAAACATTAGATATTCATACTGCTGGTAAAACAATATCTCAATCAAAATCATGCCATTATTTATTTAGTAGTGGTGGAGGAACTAGCACTGTTACTTTAGAAGCACCGATAGTAGGAACTTTACATTATATTAAAAATATTAGTAGTGTAAATGTAGCAATAGTACGACATGGTAGTATGCACATTGACGATGGTTCAACTGCACATTCTAAAATTACTGTTGCTCACCAAATTGATTTAGGACCGAATGAATCAATTTTATTAAAAGCAGAAGCAGATGATAGTCCACTAAATCAAGGACATTATACTTTTGATTTAGATACTTCTGGAACAAGTAATGCACCAATAGAACAAGGATTACATTCTATTTGGGTTCCAGCAGAAGCAATTTCACCTAGAAGTAATGCTGGTTGTGCAGATTTAGCAACAACAGCGGCAGCAACTAGTGGTAGACCAGATATTCGTTCTCTTGCTTTTGATACTTCAACTGATGAACACGCACAATTTACTATTGCTATGCCTAAAATGTGGAATGAAGGAACTATTACTGCACAGTTTTATTGGACTAATGCTTCAGCAACATCAGGAACAGTAGCATGGGGATTACAAGGTGTATCTTTATCTAATGACGACGCAATAGATACTGCATTTGGTACTGCAATAGTAACTACTGATACTCAAACTGGTACTGCAAAAGATGTTCATATTAGTGCTGCTAGTAGTGCAATAACTATTGGAGGGTCTCCAGCCGCAGGTGACTTAACTTGTTTTCAAGTTTATCGTGATGTTTCTGCTGATAACTTAGCGGAAGATGCTTTGTTACTCGGTATTAAAATATTCTACACAATTAATGCAGCAAATGATGCGTGATAAAATGTTTGGTAGAACTGTTTCTGGATTTGGTTCAAGAGCAAAAAGAGCAGCATCTTCACCTTATGTTTCATTATCTGCTGTTAATGCTTTAACAATAGATAGTGATTTTGCTACATTACAAATTGATGGTTCTAACTTTTCATTTCCTACTGCCCTAGCGGTAGGTACTGATAAATTAATAGTTGGTACTGCTGGTGTATTAAATTTAGGTGGAGATACAAATTTATTATCATATAACTTCAATACTTCTACAAGTCTTTCAACAGGAACTGCTTCTCCAACTGCCGGAGATATGGCCGATGATGGAAGTGGTAATGAACAAACTACAATAAGAGGTATGTGTTTTTCATTCGACGGTTCATATTTATATGTTGCAGGACAGGCTGATAGTAATAGAGTAATTAGATTTGACTTAGGTACTCCTTATGATATAACTAGTGTAACTTCACAATCTAATACTGCACAATTGGGAAGTGCTATGAATTCTTTACAAGGTATTGCTATTATTGGTGACGGAACTAAGTTTTATGCTGTACGTTCAACATCGGGTGCAGTTGGACAAGTTATTGAATATGCTATGTCTACTCCTTATGATTTAACTACACTTTCTACTACTAGAACAGTTACTGCTGCATATACAGGTAACTTTAGTGGAGGGTTTGTTGTTGATATGGCAATAGCCCCTGATGGTAGTAGTATTATTATTGGTAGTTTAGGTGGTTCAGCATCAGCAGGTTATCAAACAATATTAGACCAATGGCCTTTAACTAATGGTGATATAACTCCTATATCTGGAACAAGTGGTAGAGTTTCTGGTAATTTTAGTAAAAACTTAGGTAATACATATGATTCTGTTGGTGACGATAGCGCAGTATATTCTCAAGGATTTAATTTTAATCCGGGTGGAGATGCATTACTTGTTTGTAGCGTTCATATGGATGATGGTCCTTCAGGTAGTTCTAATCAATGGCATGTAACTAGATGGACATGATTTATATAACACTAAAAGGATGATTTAAATATGTCGCTAGAAGATGCACTTAATGGTGACTTAGAAGAAAAAGTTAATTGGTTAATTAATTCTCAAGTTGAAACCACTAAGGATATAGAAAGCATAAAGGATAATCACTTATCTCATATAGAAACAGATATGGCTTTAATTAAACAGCGTATTTGGTGGATGACGGCATTTATTATTTCAGTAGTTACAGGGCAGAATGTGATGTTATGAGTTGGGAAAATATATTAAAAGATGTAGAATTTTATGCAACAAGAAGAGTAGAAGAGTTAGAACGAGAGTTAAGTGGAATTAAAGATGAAGAGTTACAACAAATAATTAGACAACAAATAAAGTATTGGAAAGGTATATTAGCAAAGAAGTGATGCTATGAGTTGGGAAAAAGTTATTAAGAATGCCACTAGAGAAGGCGAACAATATTATAAAGAATATTTGGCTTCTATGTACGATTGGTTTGAAACTTGTATGGGTATAATAAGAGAAGAGTTAGATAGATTAGAAACAGTTTTAGCAGACATTAATTCTAGGGCTGCCGACGCTGAAAGGTTAGGTTTTATAAATATAATAGAAGAGGCCAGAAGAAAAGGTGCTGTTGTTAGACAATTAATATATAAAGCATTAGATGATGTAAAAGATACAGAAAAGGTAGTAAGAGATTTAGAAGAAGTGTCTAAAGGTAGACCTATTCATATAGTATTAAGAATTCTTTCTGAACATATGAGTGAATCATTTGAATTAACTAGTAACGACATGTTTCCTGCAAGCCCGGCATTAGACCAAAAAAAGGTAGATGATATATTACATAGGTTAGATTTTGAAGGTAGTGGTAGGAGAGACTTTACATGAACTGGGAAGATATAGTTAAAGCCCCACCTAGACCTTATAATAAGGGAAAATTTAGAGAATTTGAGAGAACACAACCTATATCTGAGTATGGTATGCCTAGAGCATTAGGTCAATTTAATATAAAAAAAGATGAGATGAATTTAACAAAAGAATTTGAACCATTAATTACTTATAATCCATATATGGATAAATCATTAGAAGACACTAGTGTATTAACAGAATTAAGGGGAGGTACAAAACTTACATTAAGAGAAATACAACAAGAGTTATCTGAGGAAGGATTATTAGATGCGGGACTTTCTGAAGATGAATATATGAATACCGATAGTGTTTTATTACAAGAATTAGATAAAATAACAAAATCATTTTTTGATATATATGAACAGATGTTAGATGATTTATACGACCATTTTGAAGCATGGAAAGCATGGGTTGGTTGGAATAAATTTACTAAAACTTATCATAGTCAGGAAGTTGATGGGGTTGAATCTTATAAATATAATGATATACATAAATTATCTTATATAAAACGCGAATTAGATGAATTATCTAAACATGTAAAATTAGCAAAAACTAATAAATATTATAATGATAGTGAATTTGTTAACGACATGGTTAATAATGTTGAAAAGGGAATCAATGATGTTCGTGGTTTAATTGATAAATATGAACAATAAGAGAAAATTAAAGATAAGAAAGTGGTTTAGAGACCTAAAAAATAAATCTGCTTGTGAAATATGCGGAGAAAGTCACCCTTCTTGTTTAGAATTTCACCATTTAAAGAAAAAAGACAATATTATTTCAAAAATGGTAGCATCTGGCTATGCAATTGATACAATTCAGAAAGAAATGGCTAAATGCCAGATAGTTTGTGCTAATTGCCATAGAAAAATACATTATTTAGACGAAAAAAAATGACTTTAGAAAAAAATAAAAAAAAAGGTGGACCCGACCCCCGATTTGGGGGCCGAATCCGTATTTTTTACCATTCGACTTGTAATTCTTCAATTTTATCTTCTATTTCGTCATAAAACTTAACAATTCCATTATCTTGACCATAGCGCCAAAGGTCATAAGTTAATTTAGTGTCGCTAATGCAATATTTTAGAACTTCTTCAAATTCTCCTGCTCTCCACTTAACTACTGCATCAGTTCCAGCCATTAACTTACCTGTATCTAATGTACACTTAACTGTATTGTCTAAATGTATTCTTTTACCAGATAATTTACTTAAAATAGCAGATGTATCTATACATCTTTCTTCTTTTTCTTGTAAATATTTTCTAACAATATAAATATCCATCGAGTCACGCAATACAGGTAAATCAAAGACATTAATATTATGTCCTAATAATTTACCGCCCTTCTGAAAGTGGTCATCTAAGTCATACTTTAGTTGTTTTAGGGGTTTCCACTCAACCTCTTCGCTTTTACATAGTTCTGAATTTCCACCACTATCTGAATAAATAGTAGCGTTATCTCCATCCCATGTTGCTACACAGGCTACCTTAAATAAATGAGGATTTCCCCAACCCCCAATCTCGTGACTTAAATTTTGTGTTTCTATATCTATTGATAATACATTATTCATTTTGTTCCCTCAGTTTTACATATGATTTTTTGTTTCTCTTTTCATCAAATAAGTGTTTTACATCAGGCCAAGTTCTGTAAAACTTACTTGTAGCGCAACCTAAATGTTTAGCATAAGAATGCACCAAAGTAGTTTTTAGAACCCAACCATTCTCTCCATCAATTCTAACCTTTTTACAAGAATTGTAAACTGTTCTATAAATACTTTCTGTTTGATTAGAAATTCTTCTTTTAGGTGATGCTTTAAGTTTATCTGAAAACCATGTAGTTATTGAATCAAAACTGGCATCAGTTAACTGTCTACCCATATCAATGTGTCTAGGTTGTATAATATGTGTTCTTTCAGATATTGCACACAAAGCAGCAGCAATAGAAATATTGTTAATAATATTCATTAAGAAAGTATTTAGTGCTTCAAACACTTGGTCTTCAATGCCTTCCATATACTTCCGCATCCCACGATGTACTACCATTAGTTTCTTTTGTGCATCAGGACTCCATACTACTACTTTTCTTCTATCACCATCAACTTGTTCTAATCTATTTTGAACCCATCTATAAGTTCCGTAAATCATTTCTGAAAATTCTTCCGTGTATTGACTATTAGCATTTTCATCACCATCGATAATCATACCTATATTAGAGATATATTCCTCTTCCATTTTCTGTTTTAGGGATTCTGGAACCTCTCTAACATATAACCACATACGTTGAAATACACCTTTAGTTAAGATAACTCTTTCTAATCCTTCTGGTGGTAAAGTTGTAGCCCACAAAGACCTTTGTGAATCTACTATCAAATCCTTTCCCCATTCTGTTAGACGTTTCTTAATTAAGTGTGTATCAGAATCCAAACGATTCATGAACTTCTGAAATAACATTACTGTTTCAGACTTATGTTGTGATTCTTTAAATATACCAGAATGTTCAAATTCATCGAATGCAATTATTCCGCTACCGTATAGACTACCATAAATAGGAATATCTGTAAGTTCAGGTATGTTATAATCTTCTTCATTCGCTTGTGCTCTATCATAGTCTGGATTAGGTTGATTAATTTTTAATGTTCCTAGTAGGGCTTGGTCTGTAAAACTATCTGGATTTTGTAAATTAAACTCTTTAACGCCCCTTAGAGGTAGTCTAGGCTCTCTTAATCTAGTGGGGTGAGTATTTGTTAATTCAAATAATTTATTCCATACGGGCATAAGAAAATCAAACATAGTTGTTTTTCCTGACCTTGCTGATTGAATCCAACAAAAGTGGATTCTTGGGTCAAGGGCTAATCGCCCTATTGGGATTCTAACGGAATCTTTTAGAATCTGACCCAATGTTACAAAATAACCCATAGTGGCTGGATATTCATTGTGTAATGAATATTGTCCCACTACATCTACCCAACGTTTTACATCATCAGGTAAGGTTACTGATTCACTTCTTAATGTAGTATAGACTTCATCTTTTCTGATTGCATCTAATTTATCGTAAATTTCCCACGCATCTATATCATAGTCTTGTCCCATTATTCTCTTACCTCCTTTTCTTCATTTAATGTTTTTAATATTCTATTTGCTATAACTGTACCAAAACCATCTAATTCGGTAATTTCTTTTACCGAAGCAGAAGATAGTTCTGCTATACTTCCCCATTTATTTAGTAGTGTTTTTGCTTTTATTACTGATATTCCTTTAATTTGTGTTAACATATCTATTCTTAAATCATCTGTTCTTTGTTTTTTAGGTAATGCTTTAGTTAATTCAAAATTACCATCTAAGTGTGAATACATTGCTAATATACAATGGGATGCAACTGTTACATCAGGAACCCATAATACCTTAGTATTAGTATTAATTTGTAGTGCGCCCACTGCACCAACAAACATTCTTTTTAATCTATTTCTCCAATGTATAGAATCAAATTGTCTATTATTAACTCTATCAAGATACTGCATGGCTTCTTCAAAAGTTCCATATATTAATACTACAGATATATCGTAGTTATCTAACATATTAGATGCTTGATTAAATACACGTTGGTTTCTAACAGATGCTAAAAAATCACCCGATGATTTTGCTTCTATTGCTACCGTTTTACTAGCAGACATAACATAGTCACCTATTTCTAACCACTGTTTTTTATATTCAACCTTTTGTTCTGCACACAGTTTAATTACTGCTCCGCTTAATATTGAATCTTCTCTACTATCTATTAATATCATTCACCGTACCTCCAACATTTACCTACACAAAACCCTTCATTGATTAATGTATTGCATGAAGCGGACATGTATCTTTTGTCTACTATAAACGAAATATGTTTCATTGTTTCTTGTTCATTGTAATCAATCCATACATCATTATTATCTGCTATTGTAGATATTTCTTTAGCAATTGTTTGTTTAATAGTTCTCAAAGCGTCACCTCTCAGGTTTCTAGGTGAACCAGTTTGGCCTGATTCAATCATAGCCAATTCTGATACAAATTCATTATACCATTGAGTTAATAATACTCTTGCTCTATGATTAGGATTTTCTACCATTACCGCATTCTTTAAACAAGGTAAAATAGGTAGTTCTCCCGGAGATTCTACACTATCAATTTCTATCGGTAATGCTTCAAACTCTTTTACTTCGGGCCATTGAACTAATTTATCCCCTACATATCTATCTTCAGGAGGCAAATTTCTTTTACCTTTAGATAGGCTTAATATATATGGTAAATGGTTTAACCTATCTGATGGAATTAAAGGAATACAATATCTATCCCCTAACATATTCCAAGTATTTAATACTCTTCTTAATCTAGCGGTATTAATTACAGAAGCATCTAAAGTATTAGATTGCGCTACATCGACACATAAATTAAAAAAAGATTTAATCTGTCTAATATTATCTGCTACTTCACCATAGACAAAAATGTAGAATCCTCGCCCACTAAAAGCCATAGAGTGTTTATAATTTTTTGACTGTAGCCATCTAGCAACTTTCAAGAAAGCCTCGTGTGCTTCTTCTATATTACCATCATGGGCATCGAAGTCTAGAAATATACGGTCAAGTATTATCGAGTGTTCTAAACCTCTATTATGGGAAAATTCTCGA
>MDSY01099202.1_pt1 | contig 15654 bp, 15 predicted proteins | sample 811131 | NCBI WGS metagenome assembly MDSY01 (sample SAMN05326643, study PRJNA326480) | marine metagenome | isolation source: seawater | place: Atlantic Ocean: South West | collected 2010
GACTTAATTTTGGCTTTTTAGCAGCACTTGAATCTTTAAATGATTTTCCACTGTATCTTTTCGACATATCTTAATCTTATAGCAGCTTAATAAAAAAAAAGGCCACCTAAAAAGATGGCTATTTGGTGTTGGTTTAATTTCAAGATACTTAATTTAGCAAACACCATTTTAGATTATTACAATCTCACAGGTAAGCCATTCTCATGCAGCTGTTTTTTTAATACCATAGGAGTAAGTTCTGTATAGTGAAAAACACTAGACATTGAAAATGATTTTATTTTTGTTGATTTGTATAGTTCAATTATATCATTACTAGATTCTAATCCACCTGAGCAAATAATCTTTAAATCAAATTCTTGATCAACTTTTTTCATTGTTTTGAAATCATATCCCCTCATTAATCCGTCATGATCTATTGAATTTATTAAAACCTCACCAGGATTTAATTTTTTCAAATCAGAAAGATAAGAAAATAAGTTTTTATTAGTATTAACATTACCTGAATTTATAAAAACGATTGGTTCATTCTCTACTTGTTTATAGTCAACAGAAATTACAATTGATTGTTTTCCAAAGTTATCTAGTGCCTCTTTAAGAAAATTTATATCTTTAAAAGCATTAGTATTAATGGAAACTCTGTCTGCACCAACGCGAAACAAATCCCTAATATCATTAATAGATTTTATACCACCACCTATGGTTATGGGCATAAAGCATTCATCAGCAAATTCATCAATAATATCAAGATTGATCTTGCTTGTGTTAGCGTTAATATTAAAAAAAATTAATTCATCTACTTCTCTTAATGAATATAGTTTTATAGTTTGTTTCAAACTTCCGGAAACTCTCCAGCTTTTAAAATTTTTACCTTTTACACATAAATTATCATTATAAAGTACAGTAGGTATTATTCTTAGTTTCATTTATTTTATTTTTAAAAAGTTCTCTATTAATTTAATACCCTTTTTGAGACTTTTTTCTGGGTGAAATTGAATACCATAACAATTATTTTTTTTTATAATTGAAACAAATTCTGAGTTACAATAAGAAGTGCTGAGCACATCCTTATAGTTATTTGGAATAAATTCATAGCTATGAATAAAATAAAAATCTTGATTATTCTCAATATCATTAAATAAAATATTGTCTTTCTTAAAATTAACTTCGTTCCAACCAATATGTGGAAGACTGTTTGGGCTACCTTTCATTTTCTTGACCTCACCTGGAATAATATCTAATCCATTAGTTTCTTTATCATTTTCAAACCCAAGAGTGCTTAGTATTTGCATGCCAAGGCAAATACCCATTATAGGAATATTTTCTGTTAAATGTTTTTTTTTTATTTGATCAAACAAGTCTCTTTTTTTAAGCTCGTTTATTGCATGATAGTAAGAACCTTGACCTGGGAGTACAATTTTTTCTGCTTTATCTAAATCTTCCTTCTTTGATGAAAAAACAACATCTTTTTCAAATAATTTAAAGGCTTTAATGACAGAGTCTACATTCCCAGTGTTGTAGTCAATAATTAGAATTTTACTCACAATAGTTAAAAATTTCTAATTAATGACCCATCATCTTTTTTGATTAAATTTCCATCGTTGTTTGTTTTAAAAATTTGATAATTTGTAAAATTATCACATATTTTGTTAAATTCGTTTTTTGTACAATTAATTTCTTTAAGAATATCATTTAGATAATGCCCCATATACTCACTTGGATAAAGGCCAGATCCCTTCTCATTTATTTTTAGCGCATCATTCCTTGTTAATCTACCTCTTCTAATATGCCAACAGCACCAATCTGTTGTTCGATCATAACCATACTTTAAATATTTAAAATAATCATGAATCCTCATCTGAGCATTATCTAAATTTTCATAATTTACAATTGAACCTTCCAGATCTTTTTCATAACACTTGAAGCCGTATTTAATTGCTAATTCTGCATTTTTATGACCATCCCAGTTTACAAACTGACCTAAAAAGATACCAGTAGTTCCGTTTTCTTTAAGTATTTTTTCAGAGGGGTAGGTATATAATTCTAGTTTTTTTTCTTCTATATTAAGCACATCACTTAAATCTGTCACACGCAAACCTAACAACCCACCAAACTCTTCTAGCCATGCTCTATTAAGTGTTATTTCAGACTCTTTATCTATTGGACCACCATTTTCATTCTGAGAATTTTCTCCCCAAATTATTAGTGGGATATTTAAAGAACAAGAAAATTTAGCAGGAATTGTAAAAATAGCTATATGCTCTGCCCAGGATATATCACCGACCGTCTCTAGGGTAAATTTATTTATTTTTCTTCTAGTTACTGGATCAGTTGAAACTTCGATGTGATCAACTCCTAATTTTTTTAAATTTTCAATATTATATCTTCCAAGTTCAGTTAGCTTATCTGTAGTTGCGGTAATACAAAGAGGATTAAAACCTAATTCTAAAGTTTTTATTACTTGGAAATAGCTATCTTTGCCGCCACTTACTGGAATTATGCAATCATAGTTTTGATGTTTTTTATATTTTTTAAAAATTTCAATTAATTTTGTTTGTCTTTCTTGCCAATTTATAGAAACTCTATTTTTATAAGCTAAGCAACCTTGACAAACTCCGTCAGAGTTAAACTCCAAATCTGGTTTAGATGAAGGCATTATGCATTCTTTACAGATCTTAGTTTTCATTATTTTTTCATTTTAAGTAAATAAAGAAAAATTATATATACAGCTTTACTAAAAAAATCCAGCCTTTTAATACTAAACAGGCTACTAAAGGTTATTTTTGTTTTGTAATTTTAATATATTTTTTTCTTTTCAAAAGAGGTGTATCTCAGGTTAACACATTTCAACTTTAATTAAATCAGCCACATTTTGCACCTTAGGAATTTAAAGAATATTAAATAAAGTAGAAAATACAACTAAACTGTATTAATATACAAAGTATCAAATCAGATAAATGTCTACACTTAAAAGTTTTGCTTTCATACTATCTAAAAAACAAAAGAAATCTTTTTTTCTTATTTTTTTTCTTATAATTTGTGCAACAATCCTGGAGCTATTTGGTGTTGGTTTAATTTTACCTATAACTGCTTTAATTTTAGACCCAAATTCTGTAGGAAGTCTACCAGGTATAGGAAATTTTATTGAAAGTAATTTTGACTTAAAAAGTCAAAGTTTTTTTTATTATGCAATAGGATTTACACTCTTAGTTTATATTTTAAAAAATATATATTTAGTTTTTTTTAACTGGTCTCAAGCTAATTTTATTTTTAAAATTCAACTTGAGCTTTCAAAAGAAATATTTGAAGGATATCTCAAAATGCCTTATTCATTTTTTTTAAAAACCAACTCTTCTATTATTATAAGAAATATAGTTAATGAAGTAAATATTCTAACTAATACCTTGCAATCTTTAGTTATTTTGCTTTCTGAGGTTTTTATATTTTCTGCAATTTCTATTCTTCTTCTAATTATAGAACCTAAGGCGACTATAATAATAGTTTTTATTTTTGGTTTTTCAGCTTTTATATTTTATATAATAAATGATAAACGAATAAAGCAATGGGGTATAACACGACAAAATGCTGACTCTGAAAAAATAAAAAGCGTCCAGGAAGCCATCAAGGGTATTAAAGAGATTAGAATCTACAAATCTGAATTTTTTTTTTTTAGAGAGCTTTTATGAAAACTGTAAAAAATCTTGTGACATGGCTAAGAAAATAAATTTTCTCTCAAGTATTCCCAGACAATGGTTTGAATTTCTAGCCGTTTTTACTATTACAATTTTGTTTTATATCTTAAGGCAGTCCGATTATTCAAATGGCGAAATATTTAGTATCTTAGCACTTTTTGGAGTTGCATCTTTTAGACTAATGCCTTCAATTAACAAAATTTTGAGTAGTATCCAGTTGATAATATATAATTTGCCTGTGATTAATTTATTAAGGGAAGAATTTACAAATATTAGAAGCTTAAATAAGCCAACTAATAAAAAATTAGAGAACATGAAATTTGAAGGTTTAGAGATAAAAAATATGAGTTTTGAGTATGAACCAGGAAAGCCAATCTTAAATAACATAAATTTACAAATAGAAAAAAATGATGCTATTGGAATTATGGGTCCAAGCGGAAGTGGAAAAACAACATTTATAAATATTTTAATGGGCCTAATAAAACCAACAAGTGGAACGATTTCTATAAATGACAGACCTTTAGCAGGTGAGTTAAACTCTTGGCAGAGTATAATTGGCTATGTTTCGCAAAATATTTTTATGCTTGATGATAGTATTTTAGCAAATATCAAATTAAATACCAAAAGTTATGATGAAAAAAAAATTAATCGCATCATTAATGATGTGAAACTAGATAAACTTTTAATTAAATTAGAAAAAGGTTTATTTTCTAGAGTTGGCGAAAGTGGATCTAATATTTCTGGAGGACAAGTCCAAAGAGTCGCTATTGCAAGAGCTCTTTACAAGGGTAGTCAAATATTAATTTTTGATGAGCCCACCAGTGCACTAGATGAAGAGCTTGAAAAAGAGATTTCAAAATTATTAGAAAAACTCAAATCAGATTATACAATAATAGTAATTTCCCATAGAAAAGAAATTTTAAAATTTTGTAATAAAGTTTTAAAGTTGCAAAATGGATCTTTTTTTAATAATAGTAATAAAATCCAATAATTATTAAACATTTAAATATGATTTACGAAAAGCAAAATATTGAGGGTCTTTATTTAATTAAACCCCAAGAATTCAAAGATTCAAGAGGGTCTACACTTGAGACTTATAGGCAGGCAGAAATGAATGGGATTGTCAAAAACGAAATAAATTTTGTTCAATATAATTTGAGTAAATCTAGCAGAAATGTAATTAGGGGAATGCACTACCAATCTCCAAAAGCTGCTCAGGGTAAATTAGTGCAAGTAATTGAAGGTGAGATTTTTGATGTTGTGATTGACCTAAGAAAAAGCTCTAAAACATTTGGTAAATGGACGGGGGTTACTCTTAGTGAAAAAAATAACCATTTATTTTGGGTACCAGAAGGTTTTGCTCATGGATTTTGCATTGTATCAAATATGGCTAAAGTTATTTATCATCTAACTAGTTATTACAATCCTGAAGAACAAAGGTGTATTCAGTGGAATGATGAAGAATTAGGTATAGATTGGCCATTACAAAATAATCCACTGGTCTCAGATAAGGATAAGAAAGGTAAAAAATTCAAAGATTCAGAATATTTTGAATAAATCATTAACAAGTATGAAAAATAAAACAATTTTAATAACTGGTGGAACAGGTTCATTTGGTCAAACACTTGCTCAAAAAATTCTAAGAGAATATGCGGTCAAAAAAGTAATAATTTTTTCTCGTGATGAAATGAAACAATATGAAATGAAAAAAAAATTTGATGCTTTAAAAATAGGAAAAAAGGTTCGATTTTTTATTGGAGATATAAGGGATTTTGATAGAGTTAAATTAGCATTAAATGAAGTTGATATAGTTATTCATGCAGCAGCACTAAAGATTGTTGATGCTGCAGAATACAATCCTATTGAGTTTGTTAAGACGAATATTTATGGGGCTGAAAACATAATTAAAGCATCCTTAGAGACGAAAGTTAAAAAAGTTATTGCTCTCTCTACAGACAAAGCTGTTAATCCAATAAACCTTTATGGTGCCACAAAATTAGCTGCCGATAAACTTTTTGTGGCTGCAAATAATCTTTCAGGAAAATTTCAGACAATTTTTTCCGTTGTTAGGTACGGAAACGTTGTTGGGTCTAGAGGATCAATTATTCCTTTCTTTAAAGACTTAGATAAGACAAGATCAAAATTTTTCCCAATAACAGATGCTAAAATGACAAGATTTTGGATATCTTTAGATCAAGGAGTTGCATTTGTAATAAAAAATTTAACAAACATGAGTGGGGGAGAAGTATTTATTCCTAAAATGCCATCTTTCAGAATACCAGACTTAGCTTCTGCAATTAATAGATCTAAGCCTCAAAAAATAATTGGTATTAGACCTGGTGAAAAAATACATGAAATTATGTGTTCTAATGATGAGGCTTATGTAACCTACGAGTATAAAGACCACTATATAATATTTCCCTCAATAGATATTGATAATCGAAACGGTGAACTTAATAAAAAAAAGATTAAAAAAGGTGGAAATTTAGTTAGTAAAGATTTTGAATACTCATCTTTTAATAATAAAAAATTTTTAACAGTTAAAGAAATTGAAAAAAGAACGAAATAAAACCATTTTTTATGGCAAGCAATACATAGACAACGAAGATATTAAATCAGTTATAAAAGTATTAAGATCAAATTTTTTAACTCAAGGTCCTAATGTTGAAAGATTTGAAAATAAATTAAAAAAAAAAACTCAAGCAAAGTATGCCGTATCAGCAAATAGTGCCACTAGCTGTTTAATGCTTGCGTGCAGAGCTGTAAATATTAGAAAAAATGATCTAGTCTGGACCTCTCCAAATACATTTGTTTCAACAGCTAATGCTGCTGTACATTGTGGTGCTAAAATTGATTTAGTAGATATTGATCTTGAAACTGGGAATATGTCAATTGAGCTTTTAAAGGAAAAACTAATATTAGCGAAAAGAAAAAATAAGTTACCCAAGTTAGTAATGCCAGTGCATTTTGCAGGTCAGCCTACAGAGCAAAAAGAAATATGGAAATTATCAAAAAAATATAATTTTAGGATTATAGAAGATGCCTCTCATTCTATTGGTGCAAAACATTATAAAGAAGTAGTTGGAAGCTGCAAATGGTCAGATATAGTTGTCATGAGCTTTCATCCTGTTAAACCTATTACCACCGGAGAGGGAGGTGTAGCCCTCACAAATAATAAAAGTTTTGCTAATACGATGAAACTATTAAGAACTCATGGAATAGAAAAAAACTTAAGACGTAAAATAAAAGACAATATAGGTGACTGGTATTATGAACACAGAGAACTAGGATATAATTTTAGGTTAAGTGATATTCATGCGTCATTAGGCATATCTCAATTAAAGAAGTTAAAATTTTTTACAGCAGAAAGAAATAAGCTTGCAAAAAGATATAATAAAATATTTAGTGAAACAAAAAATATAGTTCCGTTAACAGTAAAAAATTATAATATAAGTAGCTATCACCTGTATGCTATTAGGATAATTTCAAATAAATTTAACTTACGAAATAAACTTATAAAATTTTTGAAAACAAAAAAAATATACTTAAATGTACATTATATACCCATTCAGCATCATCCATATTATAAAAGATTTAAATTAAATAAAAACTATTTAAAAAATTCTGAAATATATTTTAATCAAGCAATATCAATACCTTTATATGTCGGGTTATCACACAAAGAGCAGCTTTACGTTTCAAACTGTATAATTAATTTTATTAATAAAAGTAATTAAGTCAAATTTATGAAATCAAAAGACATAAGAATCTTAATAACAGGTGGAACTGGGTTTTTAGGCTATCAAATTGTAAAACAATTAATTAAACAAAATTACAAAAACATCAAATTAGTTGTTAGGAGAAAACCTAAGCTTATAAAATTTGATAGGCCTATAAAATTTAAATTTAGTAAGGATATATTTTTAGAAAGTAATTTTTCATTAAAAAAAATGTTAAAGGATATTGATATAGTAATACACACTGCATGGTATGTGAATCCTAAAGATTACCTCCACTCAAAAAAAAATTTAGATTGTTTAAATGGCACAATAAATTTAGCTAAGGCAGCATCTGAGTGCAAAGTAAAAAAGTTTGTGGGAATAGGAACTTGTTTTGAGTATGATACAAAAAAAAAATTTTTAAGTACAAAAACAAACTTATCACCTGAAACACTCTATTCAGCCTGTAAAGCTTCAGTATTCTTTATACTCAGTAGACTGTTAAATCATAAAGAAATTATATTTAAGTGGTGCAGGGTTTTTTATTTATATGGAGAAAATGAAAAATCACAAAGATTATTTCCCATAATTCAAAATAAATTAAAGAATAATGAGATAATTAATTTGGGTGAGGGAAAGCAAATAAGAGACTATATAGATGTGAAAGATGCAGCAAGAATGATTATAAATTTTTCAATGAACAATAAAAAAGGTGCTAAAAATATTTGTACTGGAATTCCAATTAGTATAAAGAATTTTGCATTAAATGTTGCAAAACAATTAGGAAAAAAAAAATTATTAGTATTTAAGAAAAAAAGAATGAAAAGAAGTTTTGACCCAGATTTCATTGTTGGTGTTAAATAATACTGCATAAAATGATTAAACCAGAAATAATCAATATCTACACTGTAAAATTTGTGGGACTAGGTTGGTTGTTAGAGGTAATAGACAAAATAATAAAGATTTTAGAAAAAAAAAAATTTATAAAATTAGAATTATCTTACTTAATGACTTTAATGAAAGCCACTTAAAAGATAAAATTAAATATACTCTATTTAATAATAAAAATAAGATAAAATTTATAAATATTAAAAAATTACAGCCAAAAGAAATATTTAATTCAAAATCAATCGATAGCAAGTTACTTTTAAGAAAGAAAATACAATTTACTTATCAAAATCTTAATTTTGAAATCTTTTTTTTTAAGCAAAACTTTTTTTTATTGAGTGTCTATAAAGTTACTTCATTATTAATTGCAATTTATTATTTCTTAAAATTGTCGATTTTCTCAAGTAAAAGTGATTTTATAAAATTTGAATATCTTAATCTTAGAGTAGGTGATTTAGTTGCTTCTAATTTTTTAAGAGTCAATCCAAAATATGGTGGAGAATTTAAATATTCTTTTCAATTATTTAAAATTTTTTTCTCAAGTTTTTTTTGCATATTAAGATCTAAAACAATCATAAATAGATATAGTGATGCAAAAAAATCTTTTACAATTATTCCTGAGCCAACTTATTTGCAATGTTTGTGGAAAAGAACATTTTTAAAATATAATATTCCCAATATTGAAATACATCATTATTCAGGCAAGTTTGTAATAAATAAAGATCCAAAAAAATACTATCCCTGGATTACTGAAAAAAAAGCAATAAAAAAAATTAGTCAAAAAGAGAGATTAATTATAAATAATTATTTTAAAACTAGGCTTACAAACCCAGGAAAAATCATGAGTTATCTTAGTCGTGAAAATTCAAATGCTAATTCTGTAAATTCTATTTATGATCAAAAAAATAATAAAATTAAATTAGAAAAAGATAAACTGATAGCTGTAATTTTTCTTCACTCGTTTGACGATGCTCAATATTGCTTTGGTATAGATGGTTTTAATGATATTTATCATTGGACAATATTTAGCATTGAAAAATGTTTAGAAAATAAAAACTTTGATAAAGTTTTTATAAAACCCCATCCTGGATATGATTATAAAAATTATCCTGGAGATAAAATTGCCCTTCATAAAATTTTAGATAGATATGCTAATAACGATAAAGTTGTTGTTTTAAAAAAAAATAGTTCAATTTTATCTTTATCAAAAAATACTAAATTATTGGGTATAACTCACCATGGTAGTATTGCTGAAGAGCTAACTTTTCTTGATCAGACCGTTATAGCTTATATAAATGGACAATGGGGTAAAAATTACAAATTTTTAAGTACGTGGAAAAAAAAAAATGAATATGGTATTCTTTTAAAAAAGTTTAATGAGAACCTTTTAGCAAGCAGAACCAAACAACAATTAAAACACTTTCTTAATTATATTCTTGAATGTAAAATTAACGTTATTGAAAGAGAAGATGACAGTATCAGAATCTTTTTGTCTAAAACTAAAAATAAATATAGACATTGGCACACACCAAGAAAACACTTATTAGGGTTTAATGATTATTTAAAATTTATGAGGTCTATAGAAAATAACGATACTTTTATTAATGATATAATTAAACCAATTTATGATAGAAACCATAATTAATGAAAATAATATGCTCAAACCCATACGAACAATTTAGATCCAAAAAAAAAGCAATATATGCGTCTATAAAAAAAGTTTTAAATAGTTCAAATTATATCTTAGGAAAAAATGTTCAAGATTTCGAAAAAAATTTTTCTAGCTTTATAGGAGTAAAATATGGAGTTGGTGTAGCAAATGGAACTGATGCAATAGAAATTGCTTTAAAATCATTAAATATAGGTATGGGAGATGAGGTTATTACCGTTTCGCATACAGCACTGGCAACAGTATCTGCAATTATTTTAACAGGAGCAAAACCTGTATTGGTAGATATTGATGAAGATAAATTTACAATTAATGTGGATTTGATTGAAAAAAATATTTCAAAAAAGACAAAGGCATTATTGCTGGTTCATATTTATGGGCAATCAGCAAATTTAGAAAAAATAATCAAGATATGTAAAAAAAATAAGATTAAGCTAATAGAGGATGTTTCTCAGGCACATGGTGGAAGGTGGAATAATAAATATTTAGGTAGCTATGGAGATCTAAGTACTTTTAGTTTTTATCCAACTAAAAATTTAGGAGCAATAGGTGATGGAGGGTTTATCTGTACAAATAATAGAAAATTATTTGATCGAGCTCGTCAAATTCGAGAGTATGGTTGGAATAAAAAAAGAATAGCTAATATTTCTGGAAGAAATTCAAGACTTGATGAAATACAGGCAGCTATTTTAAACTCAAAATTGGAATTTTTAAAACAAGATACTGTAAAAAGACAAGTCATTGCTAAAAAATATCATAATGAGATCAATTGTAGGGAAGTTAATCATCCTAAAGTTTTAGATTATGAAAATCATGCTTTCCATTTGTATGTAATAAAAGTAAAAAAAAGAGATCTTTTAAATAAGTATCTAAGAAAAAATAATATTTTTTGTGGAATTCATTACTTGATCCCAATACATCAGCAACCAGGATATAAAAGTAAAATTAAAATAAATGATAGTTTAAAAATTACAGAAAAAGTTTCTAAAAATATTTTATCATTACCAATTTACCCCGAACTATCTATTAATAAGGTGAAAAAAATTTCCATATTGATAAATAATTTTTATGATTAATTTAATTTTTAAAACATTATGAAAAACGAAAAACTTACCTTACTTTTAGTTTTAAAGGGAAGACATGATTTTTCAAATAGGTGGTTAGATTACGCAAATCTTTATTTAAATGATTATAAGATATTAATAGCTGATGGAAATGATCAAAATAATAAATATACCTTTGATAGTTCAAAATATCCAAACCTGGAAATAGAGAGTCCAGAATTTCCATATGATAAAAATATTGAGTCTTTTATAAGAAAAATAAAAAGTTCGTTAGATCATATAGATACTAAATATGTGCTGTATTGTGAAAATGATGACTTGATGATTTCAAAAGAAATTAAAAATGTTTTAAATTTTCTCGAAAAAAATGATGAGTATGTGTCTGCTAGAGGTGAGATTTTCAATTTTTCTATTTCTAGTATTGATGAGGTTTATGGAGAAATAATTGAATTTAAGAGATTTAATAATTTTATAGACTTAGACGAATCTGATGTATTTGAGAGAATTAATTCCTACAGTAAAAATAAACATGGTCTTTATCACAATATTATTAAAAAAGAGGTTCTTAATGAAATGATCAGCAAGGTAATTGAAAACAAATTTTTTGATTTAGTTATTTTCCAATATTTTTGGAATTTTTTTATCCCCACAACTGGGAAAATACATTGTAGTAAAAATATGTATATGTTGCATCAAGATCATTCTAGGATGATTAGTAAAAATTCAGATATAATGAGTTTTGATAAATCTTTCTTTTATAATGAAGATAAGTTTAATAAATTTTTTATTGCTTTAGCAGAAACAATTAATGCTAGATACAATATAGAAATGCAGCATGCTAAACTTGAGATGTTAAATTTTTTTTCACATAATGAGTTACTTAAGATCATAAAAAATAATTGTAATAATAGTTATTCTTTTAAAAAATACATAATTGATCTAATGCAAAAAAACAAATTTAGTAATTTTGCTTTAAACTATAAGAAAAGGAAAAATTTTGATTTTAATAGTGAAAATTTATTAAATTTAAAGTTTATTCAAAATTTTTTACTTAAGAAATAGGCCTTAATTAAAAAAATTATTATTTTTACAATAGGATGAATTAATATATTAATTTATAAAAAATGATGAGCAGTATAAAAAAAATTAAGTTAATTAAATTAAATAAATTTTCAGAGACCAATGGAAAATTGGTTGCAATGGAATTTTCAAAAACTAAAATCTTTGAAGCCAAAAGAATATTTCAAGTATATGCGGGCATGGGGAAGATTAGAGGTAAACATGCTCATAAAAAAAGTTATCAATTTTTGATATGCAATCAAGGTGAAATAGAAATTAAATCAACTGATGGAAAAAAAAATTGTATTCATATACTTAATAAGCCAAATATGGCCTTATTAATACCCCCGATGATTTGGTCTGAGCTAAAATATAAAAGAAAATTATCTACTCTTACTGTAGTGAGTAATTCTTTTTACTCCAAAAATGACTATATTAGAAATTTTAAGGATTTTTTAAAATTAATGAATGTTAGGTCATAAATTCAATGAAAATTTTAATTGCCGTTATTTTGGAACATATTAGCAAAAATAGCGTATTTGATAATAAAAAATTTAAATTTAAAGGTGATATTAATTTAGTGGTTAAAGAAACGTTAAATTTTTTTAAGTATATTGTTACAACAAAATAAATAATGACGAAGTATGCTATTTATTTTGCAGTAATTTTATTTCCAATACAAACTTTAAGTATTCCAATTAAAGATACTGCATTTGATTTATCAAGTATTCTTTTATCTATTACAACATTGTTTATTTTCTTTTTTAAAAAGAAAAAAAATAATACTCACTTATTTATACTTTTCATCTTTATAATTTATCAACTAATAATTTTTATTTATTCACCAGCCCCATTTACCAGATTTATCAGTGCTTTATATTGGATGGTAATATTTATAATGATGTTTTGTATCAATAAAGATTTCAAAATTAATCACCAATTTGTTGAAAAAATTATTATTTATATTTTGTTAATATCATGTGCAGTTTCTTGGTATCAGTACTACTATATTATTACACCAGAGTTATATAACCAAGGTGTAAAGTATAGAGTCTCTGCTTTTTTTAGTGAACCATCATTTGCAGGGCTTGCATTTTTTGCTGCTGCTGTGGGAAGTCTTCTTAATTTTCTTTACAAAAAAAATAACATAAGACATTTTTTTCTTTTTTTAATATTTTTTTCAACAGGCTTTTTAACGTTATCAATGCATATAGTCACATTTTTTTTATCAATAATAACTATATTTATTTTTATAATTTATAAAAATGATTTAATATTTTTACAAAGAATTGGTTCATTTTTTATTGGTATTATAATATTTATATTAATGCTTAGTGCAGTTGCATACTTTATTGATGAAGTTTTTTTTGATAAATTTTATAGTCATATTTTACAAAGAGTAAATATTTTTGACTCTACCATTAAATCATTATCTTTACTTTCTTGGATGAGAGGAATGGAGCAGATGATTTATAGCATTAAAGAAACATATATATTTGGTTTTGGTCTTGGTACTACAGGAGAGTATTATTTTCCTTCAGTATATGGTGAAATGTTAAAAAAATATGGAGTATTTGAATTAACATTAAAAGATTCTTTTTCACTCTTTTTTAGATTAGTTATAGAAATAGGGTTAATTTTTACTTTGATATTTTTGTTATTAATTTTTTATATATGTTTTAAATTTTTAAGAGAAACAATCAGTAATAAAGATGAATTCTTTAATCATATTTTCTTATTTTCATTTTCTCTCACCATGATTATTGGTTCACTTATTAAAGAACCAAATTATGCAAGGTCAAGTTTATTTATTAGCATAATGCTAATTTCTACATTCTTTAAAAAAAGGAAAAATATTGAAAAATAACTTTACTAAAATATCCATTATAATTGCCACCTATAATTCTGAAAAAACTATTAAAAAGTGTTTAGATAGTTGTATATTGCAGGACTATCCGAATAAAGAGATTTTAATAATTGACGGAAATTCAAGTGATAATACTTTAAAAATTGTTCAAAATTTTAAGAGCTCAAATCTATCTTTTTTTTCAGATGCAGATACAGGAATTTATGATGCTTGGAACAAGGGAGTAAAAATTTGCACTGGTGATTGGGTTTGTTTTATTGGCAGTGATGATTTTTGGATATTTAAATCTGCAATATCAAAATTAGTAGAAAAAATAAATGATGAAAAAATAAATTTTGTTTCTGGAAAAATTAGAGTTTACAATGCAGCAAACAAAAGCTTTTTTTTAATGGGCAATAAATGGGATTATAAAAAATTATCATCAAATATCAATATTGCTCATCCAGGGTCTTTACATAAAAAAAGTTTAATAAAAAAATTTGGTTCATTTAATAGTAGATTTAAAATAGCAGGTGATCATGATTTTCTTATTAGATCGGGAGAGGAAATAAAGTCAGAATTTTTAAATTTGGAAATTATACAAATGCTTGATAGTGGAATAAGTAATTCAAAACCTATTTTAGCTTTTTATGAGAGTTCTTCAGCAATTATGAAAAATAAAAATTTTGGTATGATGAAAGGAATTAATTTCTTTTTTAAATCTATAATAAAATTTTATATTAGAAAATTTATATGGAAAAAAAGATAGTTATTACGGCGCAAAATATTTCTGAGGGTGGGCCCTTAACCATCTTAAATTCTTTAATGAATATATTAATAAGAGACAAAAAAAATAATCATTTTACAATTTTTGTTTATAAAAAAAATTTATTAAATCAAAAAAAATTTCCAAGAAAAATTAAGATTATTGAAATTCCAAGTTATAAAACAAGTCTGTTAAAGAGATTGTACTATGAATTATTTTTTTTTAAAAATTTTTCAATAATTACAAAGCCTGATATTTGGATTTCATTACATGATACCATTCCCAATATTAATGCAAAAAAAAAAGTTGTTTATTTTCATACACCAATTGGTTTTTATAATATGAGTTTGAAAGATATTTATTTTGAACCAATTAATTTTATAAGATCTATGTATTATAAAAATATTTATAAACTTAAAAGATATGAAGATATTACCATGATTGTTCAGCAGAACTGGATAAAAAAAATACTAAATAAAAAATTTACTTTTAAAAAAATTATAGTTAATAGGCCTTATAATCAATTTAAACAGGGTAAAAAAATTATTAGTAGTGAAGAAGTAACTTTTTTTTATCCATCGCTTCCAAGATTTCAAAAAAATTTTGAACTTATAGTTAAAGCCTGCGAATTGCTTAAAAATTATAAATTTAGAGTTTTGTTTACATTTAGTAAGAATGAAAATAGATATTCAAAATATATTTATAAGTTATCACAAAAAATATCTCAAATTTTTTTTATAGGCAGAAAATCTCATGAAGAGGTTTTGAGTCTTTACCAAAAAACTGATTGTTTAATTTTTTCTTCTAAATTAGAAACTTGGGGTCTTCCATTGTCTGAAGCTAGTCAATATTCAATTCCAATATTAGCACCAAATTTACCCTATGCACGTGAAACATTATTAGGATATAAGAATAAATATTTATATGAATATAATTTAGACAGTCTTTTAAAAA
>MDSY01148065.1_pt1 | contig 15653 bp, 20 predicted proteins | sample 811131 | NCBI WGS metagenome assembly MDSY01 (sample SAMN05326643, study PRJNA326480) | marine metagenome | isolation source: seawater | place: Atlantic Ocean: South West | collected 2010
ATTGGACTCGCTAAAGAACCAAATCAAATTATTACTACAAAAATAGATCTTAATAGTCGTAAAAAGCGCAATTGGAGAAAGGTTGATATTTTAATCATAGATGAAATAAGCATGATGTCAAAAAAAATATTTGAATTACTTGATATGATTGCTAAAAAAGTTAGAAAAAATTCTTTACCGTTTGGTGGTATCCAAGTCGTTTTTTCGGGTGATTTCTTTCAATTGCCTCCTATTATAAATAACCAAGACGAAGAAGAAGGGTATTCCGGATTTTGTTTTGAATCTGAATTGTGGAATACTATTTTTGACATTGATTGCCAAGTAGAATTTACAAAGATTTTTAGACAGAAAGATGCTAAATATGCCAAAATTCTTAATCAAATTCGCAAAGGAAGCCTTTCGAGAACGTCTTATGAAACTTTAAAAGAACGTGTTAATTATCCTAGAGATGAAGATAATTCTATTATACCCACCATATTATTACCCAGAAAAAATATGGTAGAAGAAATAAACAAAAAGTCTCTTGATATTTTAGAAGGCGAACAAAAAGAATATAAAATAGAAAAATGTACGGAACTGGATTTCGCTTTATCAGAAAAAGAGAAATATTTGTATCAAGCTTCTTCCGCTACTTCAAGAGAATTTGAATATAAAAATCTTATGAATAATGTAAACTGCGAGCATAATTTAACCTTGAAAATCGGCTCTCAAGTTATGTGTACGGTAAATATGGATTTAAACGGAGAACATCGTATTTGCAATGGTAGTTTGGGTATTGTTACTAAATATGGGTTAGATGGCACTCCATTTGTTAAATTTGCTAATGGCGTTGAAAGACCTATAGCTAAACATATATGGAAAAGCGAACAAATACCCGGCATTGGTGTAAAACAGATACCGCTTATGTTAGCATGGGCTATTACAATACACAAATCACAAGGAGCAACCCTTGATTTGGCTGAGATTGATGTAGGCACAAATATATTTGAATCGGGACAAACTTATGTTGCTTTATCTAGAGTAAAAGAATTAAGTGGTTTATATTTAAAATCATTTAATCCGCAAAAAATCAAGGTAAATAAAAAAGTAAAAAAATTTTATGAAGAACTAAATTTAAAACAAAACGAAACTCAAGTGTCCGCCCCGGCTAACGCCTTTGACGTATTACTTGGCAATTCTGGTGGGGGTCCCGGTAATCCAGTTAATCTTGGTGACAAGCCAGGTGCTAGCGGTGATCCACCAAGAGCCAAAACCAGTTGATGTTGAGTTTTGAAGCCAAAGAGCAGCTTTACAATGCGGCGTTATTGCTTTGATACCACCTGAAAACCATCCCCACAAAGACCACTCCGCACAATAAGTTGAATAAAAGTTTGAAGCGGCGACGTGCGCGAAGCTCCAAAATAGATAAATACCCATGAAATGCCAAACATCGGAAGGAATCATCGATACTCCTGACGAAATTACCGTAGTACCAAAAGTTGCCATTGTAGAAAACGCAGTTACTGCGCCAATCATTTTAGATATCACTATCTTATTATAAAGAACTTATTTCAATTTTTTCACATACTCATTTATCGACTGTGATACAAAACCCTCACAATAGCATAAATAGATAAAAATATCCCCCAACAGTAAAAAGTATTATTCGCAAAATTTCTTGAAATCTTATTGTTATCATAATACAATTCTACTGTTTTAAATAAAAAACACCACGGACCATACCATTCATTGGTATCCCACAATTTTCGCTCCAATCTAGTTAATATACATCCATTAAAATAAATATGAAATATAAATATTAATATCCATATAAAACACGATAAATAAAATAAGTTATTTATTTTTCCTACACCTATTTGAATTAAGGGTATACCTAAACAAAGCCAATGAAATGTAAAAACAAGTAAACCGCTTATTTCTGGTTTATTTGAAAAGTTTTTTAATATTTTGGTTAAAAATTCTAATAAATTATTTGTATTATTTTTTCTGGTTTCTAAATCAAACATACTGGTATATTATTATAGTTTTAATATAATAATATAACGTGTTTATATTTATGTTTCATAATATTCTAAATGGTTCGTAATATATTCGTGAGCGTAAAAATAATCAGTAAATTTAGTTTTATACTGAATTCCTATTTTTAATGGAACACAGCAAATAAATTTACCATTTTCATATTTTAGTGAAAATTCTTCATAATCGTAAGGAGATTTTTTATATATTAAACTTTGGTTTTCATCATCCGCCAAATAATATTTTTTTTCTTCAAATATAGAATGAAGATTTGGTAGCTCGTAAGTCATAACGTTGTATATATATTTTTTTTAGTTTTAAGTTGTTTACTAGAAACTATTGAAATATGATGTATATTTATCAACTAAAATTTAAAAATAAATGAAATACTATTATTATAAATGAAACTATCTACTATTTTATTTATTGCTTTTTTCAGGACAACACAGAGTGAAAAAACGTATCCAACGTCTAGATGGGTAACTATTTGTAAATCAAATATAAAAAATGTCTCTAACGTAACAGAATGTTATAAAAATAAATCAACAAACTTCATTTGTTTTTTAAAAGATAACCTGGATGTTCTATATTTGTAAATTAGGTTTCTTTTTCTTTTTCTTTTAAAATTTCTTGAATCATTTTGGTTTGATAATCACACGTTCCACAATGATCTACGTTATTGTAATAATTTATCATAGATACAGATGTATTAGATTTATCTATAGACCATCTTCCTAGTGGTTTAGGTATTTTTCGAAATCGCGATAATAAAGATACAGAGTTTTTTAAAATTGTGCTTGTAATTGACGGATACATTTTTATTAAAAATTAAATACTTTAATTTTAATTCAATTTTTTTTACATATGTTGATTCATTTCTGCATCCTTAGCTAATTGCTCTTGAATTAAAGTTAATTGTTCTTCAAGTTTTTTATTTTTACCAACTATTTCATTATACATTGTCGCAATTTGCTGCAGTTGTTTATCCTTTTGTTCTATTAGTGATTTCATTTCCATATTTGATTTTTGAAGATTTTCTATATAAGCATGCACATTCTTCGCATTTCTATGCGCGTCCTTTTCTTTAATTTGCTCTAAAACATCTGGTTTATGTTCTGGTTTTCCTGGATCATAACCTTCTAACATTTTTTCTATTTTTTCAGTAAAAAATACTAATAAATCTTTATCTTTTACTATTTTATTTGGTGATATACTAGTTTCATTTACATATTTTGGATTAGGATTTTCTAACAATCGTCTTTTATCAAAAGTGTTATGGGAATGAGAAAAACACAAAATAGTTTTAAATGGATCTAATTGAACGAAAGGAACCGTATAATTTTTTAAAAACGCCTTTTCTTCAGCTAACGCTGCGTGATCTTCATATCTAGTATCTTTTAACATCTTGCTTTTAAATGCAAAAGTTCCAGCTGTAGCGTGATTTGGACCATAAGGACCAAATTTATACATCTTTTTATTATGATTAAAATAAATAAATAACTGGCTTGAACCAGAACACAATGCATTTGGATTTTTTATCAACGTTTCTACTGCATGCGATACACGATCACGTGGATAATAATCATCATCGTCCATATATACTATAATTTCACCACTAGATTTCTCGTGAAGCATGTTCCGTTTCTTACCTAACGGCATCTTCTCAGAAACATAAAAATACTTAATCTGAGGTATTTCAGCCGCATCTATTAAATCTTTCACACTATCTGTTCCGTCGTCGATTATAATCCATTCCATTTTATGCTTTGGGTAATCTTGTTGTCTAAAAATTTCTAACATTGCTGGAATAAATGGACGACGATTAAACGTTGGAGTACATACACTAACAAATGGAAGATCCGACAGTTGTCTATTAGCCAGTTTTTTTTGTAACCTTTCCTTTGCTCTATTTTTTTTTCCCGGCATAACTTTAATAATATTAATATCTACTTAATTTTAATATAATATTAAATAATAATTAATATTATATAATTACATTATGATCACCATACAAATTATGGGAGGACTCGGTAATCAATTATTTCAAATCTTCACTATTATACATTTATCTTTACAAAGTAAAACCCCCTTTTATTTCGAACATATTCGAAAATTAGACCGAAAAGATCGCCCATTATATTGGAATAATTTTTTAAGAAATCTTAGTATTTTTATAAAACCAAATATAAAATGCCATAAAATCCTTCGCGAACCAACGCATAGTTTTACTCCTATACCATATCAAGACTTTTCACAGATTAATGTAAAGTTATTTGGATATTTTCAATCTCCAAAATATTTTAAATCTAGTGAAGATACTATTTTTAAAATGATAAAAATACAAGACCACAAAAATAACATTATCAAAAAATTTCCCAATGATTTCTTTAAAAATACAATTTCAATGCATTTTCGTATTGGAGATTATATTAATATTCAAAACTGTCACCCTATACAACCTATTGATTACTATATAAATTCATTATTAAAACTTATACAATATACAAAAAAAGATGACTGGAATATCCTTTACTTTTATGAAAAGGAAAACGCTAAACTAGTAGAAGAAAAAATTACTCAACTTAAAAATCATTTTTCTAATCTAACATTTGAAGGAATAAACCATAATCTCGCTGATTGGGAACAAATGGTGGCTATGAGTTTATGTCAACATAATATCATTGCAAACAGCAGTTTTAGTTGGTGGGGGGCTTATTTAAATGATAATAAAACTAAAAAAGTATATTATCCAAAAAAATGGTTTGGACCTAAATTAATAGAAAAAAAAGTAGACGATATGTTTCCTAATGAATGGACTATTATTTAATTACTTAAAAGTATTTTATTAATTAACTCGTTTCGTTTTTTACTCCAATATTCGCCGCCTTCTTTACCACCCGCATGCGTTACTTGATTTTCGTGAATGCGGTAATGCAATAAAGGCTCTTGTATATTATAAATTTTTCTATAAGATTTTAATACGCGTAATATTAACTCAAAATCCTCACACATAGAATGTATATCTTTATTATAACTTCCTATATCTAGTATTTCTTTTCTGCGAAAACAAAAAGTCGGGTGATTCATTATCCAGTGTGGTTTATTTTCTAAAAAAGTTTCTACACTCATATTTGAATGTGACGTTATCCCAATACTTGATTTTACATTCTTTAACTCTTTAAACATATTTACTTGACTTCCGCACAATATACAATCGGGAGTTTCTTTCATAAATTTAACCTGCTTTTCTATACGATCCTCGTACATTATATCATCCGCATCCATTCTTAGAACTATTTCATGAGACGATTCATTTAATCCTCTATTTAATGAATACCCTAATCCCATATTTTTTTCATTTTCAATATACTTTATCTTTGTAAAACGAACTGAACTTTCAAATTTTTCCAATATATTCTTTAATAAAGCAGTGTGTAATGCATCGGACCCATCATTAATCCAAACGATTTCCATATTAAAATGACCCACCTGGATTTTTATAGATTCTAAACATTCTTGTAAATGCTTTGCCTTTGTATTTAAACTAGATATCAGTATAGATACACTATCTTTATCTGGAGGATTTAAAAACTGAATAGGCAATTTTATAGTATTCATTATATCATAATTTTGTTTTGTAGAACCCCATTCCTGATACGCATATATTTTTCCGTGCCCTTTATACTCTAAAGAAGTACAATGAATTGGTAAAAAATAATAGGATGGAAATATTACCATTTTTTTATATTTTTGTGTATTATATATTCTTGTCAATAAACCAGGTCCTACGGTCATCCATGCTCGTTTTCTGGTTTTATTAACACTTACACAATTTTTTTTTATCCAGTCAATTGCTTCTTTAACCATTGGATGTTTCGGAGGAAATCCCATTGTTCCTGTAGCTATCAATCCATTTCTTATTTTTTCTTGCTCCCACCCAGCAAATGATTCTGTTTTCATAAGAACATCATCTATCGGTTCAATACAAATAGAATCCGCATCCAAAAACACTCCTCCATACTTATATAATATTTCCCATCTTATTATATCTGCTTTACCATTTATTTCTTCCATTTCATTTATGCGATTCATACACGTTAATTTTAAATTACGAGATTTAATCTCTTCCTCATTCCATCTAATATATTCAAAATCTGGGTTTTCCTCTTTCCATGTATCCATAAATGTTGTTGGCGGAGGTTTAGGACCTATCCATAACTGATGAATTATTTTAGGAATCATATTATATTTTAATAAACAAATATATTTAAGTTATTAAAATACCTAGCTATATATATATATATACTATGTTTAACATTGAAAAAGCGTTGATGGTTTTAGCCTTTTATTTTGCTATACAACTTGTTGTACCGTTTTTTATGATGAAACAATACGGAAAAGATGGTTTCTTAAATGGTTATCGATTAACACTCTTAATATCTTTAGTTTTATTTGAAGTTTTCGGAAAAAATATTATTTTCGAAAACAAAAAAGTGTCATTTAAACTATAATATATTTATTATTCTTCAAGAATAGGTTTATTTTTTAGATTTTCTCTTAATTTTACAGATTCGTCTATTTTACGCTGCCTTTCTTCGGGAGAACTAACACTGAAATGCCAATGAATGGATACATAATCCATATTTTTATCGTAATTTTTGGAATCTTTCCATTTTAATTTTCTTACTATGATATCATCTTTATGATACGTTAATAAGTAATTGTAATATAATTCATATTCTGATGCTCCTGAACCATTTGAATGAAATTTTTTAGGTACACAATCCAAGAATACTTCATAAAACGGTTTGTTGTTATGGTGCTTTTCAACTAATTCAAACAATTGTTTTACTTTGCTTGTTTCAAACATCATGTGGTGACAAATACCAGATTGTTTCTTTTCTACGCGTTTTAAACTAGGATGTAATTGAGCCATATGATGAAAATAAGCACCCCAATTTTGAACGCCATAATTATAACAACATTTATTATCTTCTATAAATTTTGTTGGTTTCATAAAAAACGTATCACTATCTAATATTAGATATCTATCTAATATACCTGGAATTGCTAGACCGGAATATAACTTAATTAACTGCTGCAAATACCAGCCATTTCTCCACGATTTTCCGTGCTTTTCTACTACCGTTTTTATTGTAAACGGAAAAGTATTTTCATTAATTGAAATACATCCCTCAATTTTTACCGATGGATCATAACAAACAATGTAAATATTTCTATATCCAACTATATTTTTTTTTGTATAATTCATTTGATCCATTACTTTTTTTACGTCATTTGGACCTATCGGCACAACAACATCAAAGAGATTTTCCTGCGGTTCATTTACTAATTCAGCCATTTATATTATCTATTATTATTTATTTGTTTTAATAACGAATTTGCATCTAATTCATTATAGTTTTTCCAATCCTTTTCTGGTTCATACTTTAATAAAGACGGGTTTAAATTTTCCCATTTATCCAATAAAATCACTGGAAATATCTTTGAATAATGTTCTACTAAAGGATTTTTTAAACATATTGGTATAACTTTTAAATACAAACATTCCCAAAAACGATGTGTGTCTAAACCATTTCCTTCAGGACAGATTGCAAATTTATAGTTAGAGAGATTTTCTAAATAATTCACTTGCTTTTTTTCCTTTTCAACCCATTTTATATTTTTTTTTTCAATTACTTCTTTACATTTTAAACGCTTCCCCTTGTTTGTATTTACACTAAAATTAAAAAAAATATTTTCTTTTTTTATAAAATCATCTGAATTTACAAGAGTAATGTATTTATTTATTAGTTCTTTATTTCCATGCGGCCACATATCATTGGCTAATCCTATTGGTATTGGAAAAACCTTTTCATGACACTTTTCCATATTTTGCGTATAAATACGTTGTAATTTTGGCACCGAATTTAACAATTTTAATTGATAATGAGTAAAATTTTGATCTGAATTATGTAAAAATAAAAAAAAGGGATTTTTTATATAATTTAATTTTTCTATTAATTTATTGATATTTTTGTTTGCTGCTATCTGACCGTAACAAAAAATCTTGGAGTTTTTTGGAATATCCAAAGGTTTATCTATTGAATCAAATATCAGCTTTCTAGAACTATCTATTTCCTTTGTTTTTGGATTAAACGCAAAACACCTTTCCGTTCCTATAGAATAATCGCAATTTAATTGAATTATATCACCGCAAATTATTTCCATTGATATAATATTAGTATTTTAATTTAATTCATTAGACGCGAGGGATTAATTTAGTTTCCTTTGGATCATCGCCCATAAAATTTTCAAGTCGCTTGCTATGAATATGTAAATTGCAGACCGGGACAAGTTTATCATTTAACTCTATGTGCGGAACATATAAAGATTCCTTATTTTTTATCCACCAAAATTTATATTTATTGTATTTTACTACCGTAGTCTCGTTTATAAATCCGCGCGTATCTCCGCCTTTATTTCTTGGATCAATTCCTCCAAGATATTGCCCGATCGCCGCTCCATCAAAAATCATTTTAAACGAATCGTAATTTTTTGAATAGGTATCATTTTTTTGATAATGCGTGTTTTCTTGGATTATAGGAAACGCATCGCAAAAACTAGGATTTTTTATAAAAAAACTAACTAAATTTAACATATCATTTCTATGATACATATAATTCTCAATTAATGGTGCCATATTAAAATACTTTGGTATATACATAATACCCGCAATACATCTATTTGCAGCATCCATTGTAACATACAATTTGTCATTGTTTAAAAATGGAACAATATCATCTAATTTTTTATATACCATAGTATCATTTTCTAAATGAAAACATCTTTCTATTTTGTATTTTTTAATGTATTCATAAACGCAAAAAAGACGCTTTGACGTTAAAGGCCAAAATCCATTTCTAAAACTACCATTTTGTCTATTTCCCTTGTCAAAATAACCTAGTTCTAATTCATTCTCATCTACTATCTTTATTTTTTCTTTTAACGAATCAAAATGAGGTATTAAATCTGTACTCGTTATTACCGTTATATTCTTATTTCCAAACAACAATAAGTTTTTAATATTATCAATAATATACGATTGATGATTTTTTAAATTAACTAAAATAACTTCACAGGACATTAATATTATATAGATAAATTATATAATATTATTAATTATTATTCGCAGTATAATACACAAAACTTTTATTAACTACATTTTTATAATTTTTATAATCTTCCATGGTAAACTTAGGAGAATCCTGTTTCCAATTTATATATTCTCCATAAGTAAACGTTTTTTTTAAAAAAGGATATTCCACTATTTTTGATGACGCAGTATGCATTTTAGGTTGATTTACTATATTATTTATAGACCTCATAATAAATAATATAGGATAATAATCTTTAAATTATATTTACAATTCCTTAAGTGTTTTCAAAAGTAATTCGTAAATTTTATCTAGTACCTTTTTTTCAGTCTTCTCGTTTATGAGTGGAATATCTACTGCGTCATTAAGCTTTTTAATAAGCTTATTCTTTAAATCTTTCTTCTCTAAAAGCTCTATCACGTGATCCATTGCGATATCATCTAGTTTATCTTCTTTTCCCATTATACTAAAGTATTATATTTTAATTGACTATTTTTCACGAATTGCTCCACGCATCAGTAAGTTTCGATCTTACGACCTCCAGGTTATGAGCCTGGCGCGCTTCCCCTGCGCCATGATGCGATAATATAAAATTTTATATAAAAAAATTTTATACTAATGATATATCCTTATTTTTAATAGGATATATATAAAAATTTTATACTAAGATAACATATGACGCAGCAACTATATACATCACATCATATTATTTATATCCTATTTATAATAGGATTCCTCCTACGCAAGTAATAAAGAAGAGTAAAAAAAAAAAAAATCTCTCTTCTCATACCTACCTACTTTATGTTATAAATATAATATTCACAACAAACAACAAACAACAAACAACAAACAACAAACTACTGTCAGCGGGTATGAACTAATATATTGAACATGCAATCGCAATTAGTGCGGACATAATTTATATATCAATCCATATTTTAATATAAAAATATACGAAGCTTTCCCTCGTAATAATTATATTACAAAAAATATTTTTTGTTAGGCTTTAGGTTAAAATGGCTGTACGCTGACTGGATCCTTAATGCTGCATCGACGGGTTATTTTGTATTCTGGAATTTAATGGCTGTTCCGATGCTATGTTTCACATTGTAAATTAATAAATTCTCTTTATATTGATTTGATATAACATATTAATTACAAATTGTATATTTCTATAGGTGTAAATAATATCATTGAACTAAATCCAACACATTCAAAAAACCAAAACCATAACCCTTTAGCAAATATTAAGGCAACGCATCCTATAATTCCTATTGTTAAATCTAGCTTACCCAGAGCTGTGGGAGGTACATAGTACATTATAACACACGAATGACCCACAAAAGCAGTACTAAATAAAACAACCGTTGTTGTGTGTAACCACTCGGGTACATAATTTACGGTACAAACCAAAAAACTACCATAAAAAAATTGATAGGCACTTAAGCTATAATATATCGTATTTATAAATTTTTTTTTTGATAGTAAATATGCCTGATATTCCCACATTAAACACAGTGGTGTAAAAGATAACGCCGCCAAAGCACCCGTAGCATGGGCATTCGCAATAAATCCAGATATTGTTGTAGCATCTTTTTCTGAAAACCCTATTTCTGATAATACTGGTAATAACCATATATATAAAATAACCCCAAATGACGATATAACCCTACATTTAGTTAAATTTATATTATATTCTGTGTTTGTTACATTTATTATGTTTCTTGGACTATGCTTTGGACTCAGGTTCATTTCTTCATTTTTAGACATTATATATAAAATATAATAGTTCTTTTCTAAATTATTAACAAAAAGAATGCGCCAACGCACCTGCTGCTACTATACCTAATGCAACACTTACATGGCAATGATATTGCATAGTTCGATACACCTCTAACCATTTCTCCCTTTGTTCTGGAGTATCCAAATGTAATATAATCCAATCTGATTTTGGTGATAAAATATAATAAAGATACTGAACTATAAAAACGGTTGAAGCTGTAGTACAAACCATTGACATCTTTGATAATTTTTGTTTTTTCATATACATATTTAAAAATATCTGTGCCGCAGCTAAACTAAATCCTAATCCATATCCTTGAATTGATAGATTTTTTCGCTCTTCCACTATATTAGTATATTTTTTTAACTGGACGTCAGATAATAACTCTGCAAATCCAGAGTCATATGATTCTTTATCTATCATAACTAATTTATAGATCATAGATACCAAAAATACCACTGAAATTAAACAACTTATAGAACAAACCTCCATTATATATGTTTAATATAAATTTTTTTGGAAACTTTTTTTTCATTACTAATATTAATTACTTATGAATTCATTTTTTTTAAGTGTTTTAACTGCTATTACATTATGCAGCACAAACGTTTATTCTTTTTCTAGACCATTCAAAAAAAAATCATATAAAGTAAATTCTAAAATTAGTGAAAATAAAATTATTTCTGTTAGCCCTGGAGGAATTAAAGGATTGTATTATCTAGGAAGTCTTTTTTATATAAAGGAAAAATATAAATTAGACGAATACTGCTATTTAGGGTCATCCGTAGGATCTTGGATTTCGTTATTTATGTGCTTTAAAGGAAACGATGAACTATTTGTTAATAGTATTTTAAATTTAAATTATAATCAATCTTTGGCATCAGCAGAAGAAACTATGAAAAAATCTATTTTAGAAAATTATACGTCTAGTGATTTTGAACTAAATAAACTAAAAATAGGCGTCACAGAATTTGGTAAATATAACAAATTTAATCTTAGGTATAACATATATGACTCTTTTTATGACCTTGAAGACGCAATAGATTGCTGTATTGCTAGCTCTCATGTTCCTTTTATCATTGGAGGAGGAGTTTTTAAAAAATACAAAAAAAAATTAGTTTTCGACGGAGGGCTTAAAAAAGTTTCATATGAAAAACCAACCAACTCGGTTCTTCATATTTCTTCTAAGGTATGGAACAATGAAAAATATATGAAAATGCCTGGATTAAAAAAATATAAAGATTTTGAAGTTGAATCATTGTTTAATGATGGTGTTAATGATGCAGAAAAAAATAGCGAATATTTAAACTCTATTTTTATACCCAAAAATTCTATTTGAATTTCTTTATCTTACATTTATCTACTATATACATATAATCTAACTTACCTATTTTATTTGGATTATCCAAATTTTCAATATTGTCTAATATTGAAGCTGCTAAATCCATGCGTGAAACCGATTTTAGTATAGTTTTCCCGTATGATAACGCTGGTGGACGATAAATAAATTTTTTTATATTAGGAAAATTATCCTTAAGTATATTTTCTTGTTTGTTTTTTGAACGATATACATCCTTTAAATACCAATCATTCATTACTTTTATTCCCATACTAGAATCTTTTAAAGTTTCTTGTGCTCCATCCGCGCTTATTAATGTAATAGATTTACAATCCTTATAAAAATCTTGAAAAAATTTTACCATTAATCTATCTGAATAATCATCCTTAAAAGGCTTTGCACCTGTCGTAAAAACAATATGATCGTATTTATGTTTCGATATATCTAACCAATAACTTGATGTTCTAACGTTTGGACTAAAATATAAAGGCTGCGAATTAATCTCATTAAAAGAATTTGTTCTACACGGTATTGTTAATCTCTTATTTCCACCGGAAAGAGCTAATACTGTTTTATTTCTATTTAATGATGCCTGATACACTAACTCTTTTCCTAATCCACCTCCTGCACCCACTACACATAAATTATACGCAACACTTTTGCTATATGATAGCAGTGATAAAATTATAGATAGTCTCATCACTATCATTACTATAAATTACTTTTTATGTGTTTTATATATTTTAATTATAGTCATTCTTAAAATATATACTAATTATAAAAGCCATATGACATATGATATAGTTATTATTGGAGGTGGTATATCCGGAATTTATTTAATGTACCAGCTTATAGAAACACATAAAAATTTAAAAGTATTGCTTTTAGAATCTAACGAAAGATTCGGCGGAAGAGTTTATACTCATTATGAAAAGATTGATGGAAAAGAATACGTAGTTGATTTAGGTGCAGGTAGATTAGGTTATCATCATTTTAATATTATGGATCTCGTTAAAAAACTTAAACTAGAAAAAGATATGTATCCTATCTCTAACAAAACCGATTATATTGAAAACGGATCTAATAAAACCCTTGAGAAAAATAGCATAATGAATAAATTATATGGTTTTTTAAAATTGAAAAAAATAAAAGAATTATCTAAATCATTCCTACAACAATTTACATTTAAAGAATTCTTAGAAAAATATCTCTCCAAAACATTGGTTAATAAAATGATTCGTATGTTTGAATACACCTCGGATTTTACACTATTAAACGCACACGATTCTTCTCGCCTTTTTAATAGTGATTATAACGACAAAAAAAAATATTTTGTCCTTAAAAACGGAATCCAAAGTATTACTGATGGTATGATCTCTAAAATTAAAAAACATCGTCACTATCCTGGAAAATATAATCTTAAAAACCATTCCATGGTTACCGACATTGAATATGATTTAGATGAATGTTCGTATAAAGTATCTTATACAGATACACTAAAAAACAAACCTTTCCAGATTTTAACTAAAAAAGTTGTCTGCGCTTTACCAAGAAAAAACCTAGTCGGATTTGATATTTTGAAACCATACTTAAAAGACCTTGAATCAGTACAAGATGTTGATTTGCTTAGAATATATGAAATTTATAAAGATCCGTGGTTTAAAGAAATACCTAAAACCATTACAAATAATCAATTGCAATATATTATTCCTATTAATCCAGAATCTGGTCTTATTATGACTAGTTATACAGACCTTAAAAATTCAAAATATTGGCTAAAAAACTACACCGAAAAATCTATGGAAGATTTCAAAAAATTACTTCACTCTAAATTAAAATCCACCTTTAATATCGACATCCCTGACAGCAAATGGTTGAAATTTAGCTACTGGGATATGGGTGTTGGTGTATGGAAAAAAGGAGCGGATAGTGATTATCTTAGCGAAAAAATACTTAATCTAATGCCACATTTTTATATCTGTGGTGAAAACTACTCTACGTATCAAGCATGGTGCGAAGGAGCCCTTACTACATCCAAAAAAGTTTTTGAAAAAATAACTTGCGATTTAAAATATTATAGCCCGTCTACAAAAAAAAAAAGAGGAGGTTTAAGAAAACTCAGACGTAAAAATAAAACAAAAAAAGAAAAGAAAACAAAGATTCGAAAATTTACAATGGATGACGTTAAAAAACATAACAAAGAAACAGACGCCTGGTTAGTTATTGATAAAAAGGTATATAATGTTACCCCATGGATTTCAAAACACCCCGGTGGTATGGTTATTATGAAAGGAGTCGGTAAAGACGCTACTAATCTTTTCAAAAACATCGGGCACCCTTCTTATGTTAAAAAAAATATACTTCCACAGTTTTTAATTGGAGAGATTTCGCTATAAAAACATATTCAACATTTATAATTATATATTATACTATTATAAATGGTACATTTAAGTAGCCCCACTATGATGGCTATTATGCTTTTCTACTCCTTTTTAACCTTTTTTCTAGGTCCTCTTATAACCAGACTATTTTTAGGCGAACACCCCGATCAATGTGTCGCAGGATTTTTACTAGGGTTTACTGTCAGCGTTTTATTATGGATGAAATATGGACGCCATATGGCTAAAAAAAAATAATTTAAATAATTTTAGTGTATTATACTAATTTCTTTAATCGTATATTTTTCTCTGTTGTGGTCTTCTGGTCTTCCTCGTGGATTACATATAAAATGTATCCCATTCTTTTTTTCTTCCCACTCACAGTGGGTATGACCAAATATCCATTTTGATATTTTATTGTATTTAAACAAAGTATTCATTTTTGAGTTTAATTGACTAGCCGAATTATCGGTAATGCTTTTATTTTCACAATATTTTATATCGGGCAAAGTATGTGTAACAATAATAATATTTTTAATAGTCTCGTCATGTTTATATTTTTCTAAGATAGAAATCATTAATCTATATTCTTCGTCGGCCCTTTTTATTACATTATTAATAAATAGGGTATTATCTGTTTCATTGAAATGAGGTATCCAATCCCGAAAATAATTTTCCGAATCTTTTATGCTTTTTTTATTTTGATTATCGTAGTCCCACCAACCACAACAACCAATGAACAGAGTATTTTTTATAATATATGGTTTAGATGGTAAATATATTATTTTATTATTGGTAATCTTATTTAGAATGTAATCTTTGGTATATAAATTTGGATATATGTTAACATGTTCGTGATTACCGTCTACAAATATTATTTTTTCATAATGAACGGAAATTTTATTTAGATAATTAATACTTTCATTTAGATCATCACATATATCACCCGCAACAATTAGATATTCATTTTTAATGTTATC
>MDSY01020328.1_pt1 | contig 15652 bp, 14 predicted proteins | sample 811131 | NCBI WGS metagenome assembly MDSY01 (sample SAMN05326643, study PRJNA326480) | marine metagenome | isolation source: seawater | place: Atlantic Ocean: South West | collected 2010
ACAACATCAGTTAGACGGCACTATGACTGGTTATTAAGCAGCTAGTGCGTAGTTGTCTTCGTTGGCAACTATAAAGTTTGCAGTTGTATTTACGAGGTAATCTGCGCCTCGGCATGCCCCTTGGGCTTCATATCCACGTCGAAACCAGTACGCCCCCAAGAGTTTTCTTGCTTTAATGCTACGGATTATATCTGAATGGCTATTAATTAAACATCAATGATCGATGAATTTTATACATCGGTAGGAATGGACATCTGTATTATGTGAAAAGTTCAAAATTAAATTAATTATTGAATTCTATCGTCTGATAAGTCTTGCCTTTTGTCTTTCCCAATCACGTTTTTTTTCGGTTTCTCGTTTATCATGCATCTTTTTACCGCGGCCTACACCAATTTCTAATTTAACATGGCCGTTTTTCCAATATAACGCTGTTGGAATGAGTGTGAAACCTTTTCGTTCAACAGCACCGATCAGCCTGTTGAGTTCTGTACGGTGTAATAACAATTTTCGGTTTCTTTGTGTTTCACTTATATATGATGATGATGTTGGTAGGGGAGTAATAAGTGCGCCAAATAAATATGCTTCACTATTTTTAAGCAATATATAGCTCTCGACAATTTCAACTTTTCCAGCCCTTAAGCTTTTAACTTCCCACCCTTGTAATGAAATACCAGCTTCATAGCGTTCTTCGATGAAATAATCACGTCGTACCTTTTTATTCAGCACTATTGTTTTTCCACCTAGAGATTGCTTTTTTTCGCCCATATACATTAATCCAGATTTATATCATCTAATTATAGCAGGTGTTCTATCCATAAGGAGGCAAGTAATCTAAAATAGTTAGGTATTATGTCGATGCGTACTTCAATTCATGGTCAATGGTCTTCGCGCTGGATTTTTATTCTTGCAGCGACTGGTTCGGCTGTGGGTCTTGGTAACATTTGGCGTTTCCCTTATTTGACTGGTGAAAACGGTGGCGGTGCCTTCGTTTTAGTTTACCTATTATGTGTAATTATGATGGGTATTCCCATAATGATGGCTGAAATATTGTTGGGACGACGCGGAAGGAAAAGTCCGATAAATACAATGGAGACTCTGGCCGCTGAGGAAGGGTTAAATCCTAATTGGCGATTCCTCGGATGGTTAGGTGTGTTGGCTGGCTTCATTATTCTATCTTATTACAGCGTTATTGCTGGTTGGACAATTGCATTTATCTTTAAGACTGGCATGGGTGATTTTGTTGGTGCAAACGCTGAACAGACAACAACTATGTTTAGTGAATTAATATCAAGTCCAGGTATTTTATTATTTTGGCACAGTATATTTATGTTTATAACGATCAGAGTCGTATCTAGAGGAGTAAGCGGGGGTTTAGAAAGAGCGGTAAAATTTTTGATGCCAGCTTTATTTGTTTTATTGTTAGTTATGGTTGGTTATGCAATGAGTACTGAAAAGTTTCTAGATGGCCTAAAATATCTTTTCATACCCGATTTTAATTCTTTAGCAGAAAAAAATTTGTTCTCTGATGTTTTTTTACCGGCATTAGGTCAAGCATTTTTTAGTTTGAGTATTGGTATGGGTGCAATAATGATTTATGGTTCTTATTTATCAAAAGATTCCTCAATTACTTCCAACTGTTTTGTAATCGCAATAGCCGATACCTCTGTTGCTATTCTTGCAGGCATTGCTATCTTTCCAATAGTTTTTACGTATGGTCTTGACCCATCTGACGGCCCCGGGTTAATTTTCATTTCCTTACCCATTGCCTTTGGTCAAATGCCGTTCGGTACTTTTTTTGGTTGTTTGTTTTTCATTTTACTTATGTTTGCTGCATGGACTTCCTCGATTTCATTGCTCGAGCCTGCAGTTACCTGGCTTGTTGAATCTAAAAAAATGAGTCGTATCAAGGCTTCTTATATAGCGGGTTTCATTGCTTGGCTTCTTGGTGTATTAACAGCATTGTCTTTTAATTATTGGGCTTTCGAGTTTAGTTTTGCTGGTGCTATTAAACAAAATGGTTTATTCGATATATTTGATATCCTAACTTCCAATATTATGTTGCCGTTAGGTGGAGTATTAGTTGCTATATTTACATCTTGGTTGATGTCAAGAAAATCAACTGTTGACGAATTAGGTCTTGGCGATAGTATTGCTTATAAGATCTGGCGTTTTACTATTCGTTATATAGCGCCAATAGGAGTGCTAATAATATTTTTAAATACAATGGGTTTTTTTAATATATTTTCAATAAATAATTAGAGATTTCGTGTCTAGAATATATAAAAAAGCTGTAGTTAAATATAATGCAAATCAAATGTATACATTGGTAAATGATATTGAATCCTACCCAAGTTTTCTTCCGTGGTGCACCAACGCAAATATTATTGACAGAGATGAAAATTCATTAACGGCATCTGTTTGTATCTCTATTGGAAAAATAAAAAAAATATTTACAACATTAAATACAATGCAAGAAGATACATCAATCAATATGAAACTTATTCAAGGACCCTTTAAGAGGTTGGATGGAAGGTGGGAATTTGAGGATAGTGGTGATGGCGGGTCAACCGTTTCACTAGTAATGGAGTTTGAGTTCAAAAATAAAATTTTAAAATATACATTGAGTGGTGCTTTTAAGAAAATAACAGATTCTTTAGTCGATGCTTTTATTTCTAGAGCAAATAATATTTACTAATAATGCGATATCTATTTATCATCAAGCGGGTTAATTTTTTCTAAAAAACGACTAAAAAAACCCTTTTCCTCGTCATCAGAAGCTGGCAGCGTTACAGCTTTCTCTTCAATTATTATTTCACTTTTTCTTCTTGGTAAATTTGAGGTTTGAATATCACCAGAAATATAAGCTAATTTATCATCTTCAAAATGAAGAGTAATATGTCGTTGCTCTCTATCATTACTACCTTCCTGAAAACTATAAATATATTCCCAACGTTCGCTATGAAAAGGGTCAATTAACACAGGTGTTCCCATAATAAATTTCACTTGGTTTTTGTCCATACCCGGTTTTAATCGATCAAGCATCTTCTGATCAATAATATTACCCTGTTGAATATCGATTTTATGTAGGAGAGGAACATCAAACCCACCATCATAGTTGCGGCTACAGGCTATGAGGAAGAAAACAAATAATGAGACGAAGACGATTTTAAGCATATACAAATTTATAACCCAATTAAATAGATTTATTTTTTGAGAAGAATAACGGTTACTATCGAATTCCTCAATGATATTTATTATAATTTGATATAATAATGCAGTTGTAATAGAAAACGTATGCAGTATATAAATGTAATATCAGGAGATTGTTATGGAAGCGACAGATTTAAAAAAAGCTGGTCTCAAGGCGACACTACCAAGAATTCGTATTCTTCATATTCTTGAGGAATCAATCGGTAAACATTTAAGTGCAGAAGACGTTTATAAGGTTTTATTGGATCATGGAGAAGAGGTTGGTCTTGCTACCGTTTATAGAGTACTTACTCAATTTGAAGCTGCGGGTTTAGTTATGAGGCATAATTTTGATTCTGGGCACTCTGTCTTTGAATTAAATAGCGGCACTCATCATGATCACATGGTACATTTAGATACTGGTGAAATTATTGAATTTCAAAATGAAGAAATTGAAGATATACAAAAAAAGATAGCGAAGAAACATGGTTATGAGTTGGTTGAGCATAGTTTAGTGCTCTATGTTAAGTCAAAAAAGTAATGCTTTCTTAATTTTATTTTATAGTTACTTAAGTGCCAGCATTTTTTGAGCATTAGCTAAGCTTTCATCAGTAACTTCCATACCAGCCAGCATTCTTGCTATCTCATTCACCCTTTCCGTTTGACTTAGTTCTGTTACCTTAGTGTATGTTTCATCAGATATTGTGTTTTTAACTACTAAGTAGTGTTGGTCTCCACAAGAGGCAACCTGTGGTAGGTGAGTTACACAGAATATTTGATTATTTTTTGAAAGTGTATTTAAAAGTTTTCCGACAATTTCAGCAACGCTACCACCAATTCCGGCATCGACCTCATCAAAAATCATTGCTGAACGATTTTTTTCTTTTGAACTAATAATTTGAATAGCAAGCCCTATACGAGATAATTCACCACCCGATGCAACTTTTGCGATCGGCCTTAATGGTTGACCAGGATTTGTTGAAACCATGAATGTAATATTATCCATCCCCAATGGTCTTGGTTTATCATCAGTTAAGGCTTCAATTTTTACTTCTAGTTTCCCTGTCATACCAAGCTCATGTAATTTTTCAGTTATTTTCCTAGTGAAAATAGTCGCTGTTTGAATTCTTTTTTCCCTTAGTTTTTTAGAAAGAATATTATATTCCTCTATTAATTCTTCTTTTTTCTGTTTTAGTGATTCTTTTACTTCAAAGCTATTCTCTAATTCATTTAGTTTACTCATTAATAAATTTAAATGAGTAGATAACTCCTCTGGTTTAGTTTTATATTTTCTAGCAAGCTCATTTAGTTTATTTATTTTACCCTCCAGAGTTTCCAATTGACTTGTATCTGTATTAAAACCATTCAAGTAGTTATTAATTTCTGATTTTGCTTCATAGATTTGAATTAGTGATGTTTCAATTAAATTAGGTATATTTTTGAATGAATTATCAATTTGGCATAACTCATTAATTTTATTTTGACATCTTGATAGTTTTTCACTGATTGCATTGTCGCTTTCAGATAGTTCATTTAATACTTCATGACATGTCTCTATTATATATTTTGAATTTGATTGTCTTTTATATTCTTCTGACAATTTTGCGTATTCTGACTCTTCAATTGCTAGCTTATTTAGTTCCTCAATTTGATAATTAAGAAGTGTTAATGTAGATTCAAAATCCTCTTCATTTATTTTCAGATCATTTATTTTATTTTCAATTGCAACCAACTCATCGTAGGTTTCCGTAACTTTTAATAGAATCTGTTCGTGTCCGCCATGCTGGTCTAGCAGTTCACGTTGTTTTTTTTGCTGTGATAGCGAATGATGTGCATGCTGCCCGTATATTTCAATCAGATTTTCACCAATATCCTTCAAGGCTTGATTTGGTACAGGAGTATTGTTTATGTAAGAACGCGAGCGTCCGTCTTTTCTGATCGTTCTTCTTATGAATAATTCATCATTGCTAGATTCGATTTCAAGGGCATTTAATTTTTTATTTACATCAACATTATCTTTTACATAAAAAATTGCTGTGATATCAGTTTTCTCAGAATCACCTCTAATTATATTTGTATCCGCTCGATCACCAAGCACTAAACCTAAAGCGTCTATGAGTATTGATTTTCCAGCACCTGTTTCACCTGTCAGGACTGTCATGCCAGGTTTAAAATCAAGATTAAGTTTGTTAATAATTGCTAAATCATTAATTATAAGTTGAGTTAGCAAAGCTATGTACTCCAGTTTAATTTTTCACGAAGAATATGAAATTGATCATGTTCGGGTGGATGTATTAATTTAATTTTTTTGTCTTTTTTAATTATTTTAACACGATCATTGGGAGCTAATTCAAATTTAACCTCTCCATCAATTGCAAGCCGAGAGTTATCTATGTCTCTTGTTGAAACAACAACTTCAATAGAGCTTTTACCATCTATTACGATAGGGCGATTTGTAAGTGAGTGGGGACAAATTGGCACGAGTAGTAATGCATCAAGTGAAGGCTGAACAATGGGACCACCACCAGCAAGCGCATACGCCGTTGAACCTGTTGGTGATGAAATAATCATTCCATCGGAGCGATGAGTGTGAACGAAAGCACCATCAATATATGTTTTTAGTTCTAGCAGATGGGCAATATTCCATTTTTGAATAACAATATCATTTAATGCGTAATCTTCAAAAATAGATTCACTATCTCTAATTACTTGTCCCTCCAGAAGAAAGCGAACGTCCTCAACAAAATTTCCGCTAAGTATGTCATCCATATTTTTTGAGATATTTTCTGTAGGTATATCTGCTAGAAAACCCACATGACCGAGGTTTACACCTAGTAGCGGCACATTGAAGTCACATAGAGCATGCGAAGCTTTCAACATAGTGCCATCCCCACCAATTGCTATAACAAGGTCACAATAATTTCCCAGTTCATTTGCATCAGTAATTTGGAAATGACATTTGTCCGTTAGCTCGGCACAAAATTTGTCTAAGATAATCTCATAATCCCTTGAATCGAAATAATTGACCAATTCATCCAGTGTGGTCTTAATGGCCTCAATATTAGAGGTTGCTATGAGCCCAATTTTTTTGAACATGATATTTATTTATTTACTCCATTTAATTTATCTGCCAAACATAGCATGCAAAGCACATACGACCAAATATCTCTTTAATACTAAACCTACTTTTTTCATAAATTACAATTAGTTATAATATTTTGCTTAAATACTTAGCCATTGCTGAATTTTCTGCAATTATCTGGCATAGTTTGGGAGTATTATGAGCTCAGAAAACAACTCTTCACAATTATCAGAAAGAAGTCTTTTTCTATTTAAGGCATTAGTTGAACATTTTATTCAAGATGGCGCTCCTGTTGGTTCTCGAACACTTTCTAAGGATTCAAAACTGAATTTAAGTCCAGCAACAATTCGTAATGTCATGGCCGATCTAGAAGAATTTGGCCTATTAGATTCTCCGCACACATCTGCGGGGCGTGTTCCTACGGCAAAAGGATACCGGTTATTTGTTGATAGTCTGCTTAGAGTTAATGATCTTAATTCAATTGAGGTTGAAAAAATTGCAAAGGAATTAGATCCTGAAAATGATTTTAAATCTCTAATGAAACGTACTTCGTCCATGCTATCGGATATTACTCAACTGGCTGGCGTTGTTATGTTGCCAAAAACAGATCAATCAAAACTACAGCACATTGAATTTGTTGCTTTATCAGGTAATAGGGTTTTAGTTATTTTGGTTGTTAATGATAGAGAGGTTCAGAATAGAATTATCAATACGAGCAGGGCGTATTCAGCTTCTGAACTACAAGAAGCTTCCAATTATCTAAATGAAATCTTCGCAGGCAAAGATCTCACATATGTTCGATCTAACATTTTAGATGAACTGGAAAAAACAAAGGAAAAACTTGATATGTCAATGCAAACAGCGATGGAAATGGCGCAATTAGCATTTGATTACGAAAAATCAAAAGTTGTTAATGAGGAACTATTATTCTCTGGCGAAACAAATTTAATGGATGTTGCTGAACTGTGCGAAGTGGATAAATTAAAGAAATTATTTAACACATTTAATCAAAAAAGAGACATTTTGCACCTACTTGAGCAAGCAATTAATGCAGATGGAATCCAGATCTTTATAGGCGAAGAATCTGGACATGAAGTTCTTGGTAACTGTAGTGTTGTCACATCACCATATGAAGTAGAAGGAAAGATTTTAGGCGTATTAGGTGTTATTGGGCCAACAAGAATGCATTATGAGCGTGTTATTCCTATTGTTGATGTTACAGCCAAAATGCTTGGTCTAGCCTTGAATCCCAATAATTAATCTCCATATTAGTTCTAAGCATCTTTAACTTGAGGATGCAGTTTCTATTGATTTAAAAAAAGAGGATGTTTATGTCAGATCAAAAAAACAACGGCTCTGAGAATGAAGTTGATAGCGAGAAAGAGCAATTAATCGATAATGAGAAAATATCAAATTGCAAAACTTCTGAAGAGATTGCAGACGAAAGTAGCGAGAAAATAGAAAAAAAGGATGAGAGTATTGATGATTTGCACGCAAAACTAACTATATTGCAGGATGAGTCTAAGTCGAATTTAGATAAAGCTGTTAGAGCTCAGGCGGAAATGGAAAATTTAAGAAAGCGAACAGTACGAGACATAGAAAACGCTCATAAATATGCATTAGAAAAATTTGTTCAAGAACTATTACCAGTTATTGATAGCCTTGAACTGGGTTTATCTGCCTCTGCTGAAGCTGAAAATGTAGATGATCTTCGAAAGGGCATGGATTTAACTTTGGAAATGATTAAGAAAGTAATGGAAAAATTTGGTATCGCAATTGTTGAAGCTCAAGGCCAGAAATTTAATCCAGAGTTACATGAAGCAGTTTCTACGCAAGAGGCTGGAGAATATAAGCCTGGAGAAGTGGTTGCGGTTATGCAAAAAGGGTACACCTTAAATGGTCGTTTAATCAGGCCTGCTATGGTTGTCGTAGCTAAGTAATTTCTCATAAGGGCTTGAAAAATCAATATGTAACCCATATTTAGGATAGAACAGAAATATTTAGTACACATAATCAGCTAGTTAAGTTTTTTTGGAGAATGAAGAATGGCGAAAATGATCGGAATTGACCTTGGCACAACTAATTCATGTGTCGCTTTGCTTGAGGGTGGGAAGGCAAAAGTAATTGAAAATAGTGAAGGTGGAAGAACAACCCCATCTATAGTTGCATATGCAGACGACGATGAAATTCTTGTTGGACAATCAGCTAAAAGACAATCAGTTACAAACCCAGATAATACACTTTATGCTGTTAAACGATTAATTGGTCGTCGTTTTGATGAGGATGAAGTTCAAAAAGATATTAAGCTTGTTCCCTATAAGATTGTAAAAGCTGATAACGGCGATGCATGGGTCGAAGCAAAAGGTAAAAAAATGGCAGCACCTGAAGTTTCAGCTCGTGTTCTCATGAAAATGAAAAAAACAGCTGAGGATTATTTAGGCGAGGAAATTAAAGAAGCAGTAATCACAGTCCCTGCATATTTCAACGATTCGCAACGTCAGGCAACAAAGGATGCTGGACGCATTGCGGGTCTCGAAGTCAAACGTATTATTAATGAACCAACAGCAGCTGCATTAGCCTATGGAATGGATAAACAAACGGGTGATGCTAAGATCGCTGTTTATGATTTAGGTGGTGGTACTTTTGATGTTTCAATTATTGAGATTGCCGAAGTTGATGGCGAACATCAATTCGAAGTTTTATCGACTAATGGCGACACTTTTCTCGGGGGAGAAGATTTTGATTTAAGAATTATCGATTTTCTATGCGATGAATTTAAAAAAGAACAAGGTGTTGATCTACATAACGATCCTTTAGCGCTTCAACGTTTGAAGGAGTCTGCTGAAAAAGCAAAAATTGAATTATCTTCAAGCCAACAAACAGATATCAATCTACCTTATATAACCGCTGACTCTAGTGGGCCGAAACACCTTAATTTGAAATTAACTAGAGCAAAACTCGAATCTTTAGTTGAAGATCTTGTTGATCGCACAATTGGTCCTTGTGAAATTGCTTTAAAAGATGCGGGTCTATCAAATTCCGATATCACCGATGTAATTTTAGTTGGCGGACAAACACGAATGCCTATGGTTCAAACTAAAGTTCAGAATCTTTTTAATAAGGAACCAAGGAAAGATGTAAATCCAGATGAAGCTGTAGCAGTTGGTGCTGCGCTACAGGCAGGTGTTTTGGGTGGCGATGTAAAAGATATTTTGCTTTTGGATGTAACACCTCTGTCTCTCGGCATTGAAACATTGGGCGGTGTTATGACCAAGTTAATTGATAAAAATACTACTATACCTACTAAGGCAAATCAGACTTTTTCAACTGCTGAGGATAATCAAACTGCAGTAACTGTGCATGTCATGCAAGGCGAGCGTGAAATGGCTGCCGGGAATAAATCTTTAGGCCGCTTCGATTTAACTGATATTCCAGCCGCACCACGTGGAGTTCCCCAAATTGAAGTTAATTTTGATATTGATGCTAATGGGATTCTTAATGTTTCAGCAAAAGATAAAGCAACTGGGAAGGAACAGTCAATCGTAATCAAGGCATCTAGCGGACTTTCTGACGATGAAATTGAAAATATGGTCAAAGATGCTGAAGCACATGCAGAGGAAGATAAAAAGGCAAAAGAGCTAGTTGAAACAAAAAATATGGCTGAACAAATGATTCATGCAACTAAAAAATCACTAAATGATTTAGCTGATAAAGTTGAAGATAAAGAAAAATCAGATATAGAAGCAGCAATTAGTGATTTAGAGGAGGCGCTAAAAGGAAATGACAAAGAAGCTATTTCAGAAAAAACGAATAAGCTGACGGAAGTCGCTGGTAAACTTGCTGAGCGTGCGTACGCTGAACAGCAAAATTCTACAAATGATGAATCAAATGCTAATTCTGATACTTCAGGTAATGATAACGCATCAGACAATGACGCTGTTGATGCGGAGTTCGAGGAAGTTAAAGACGAAAAGAATTAATCTTAAAACTATTTTTTAAAAAATAAGTTTAGGTTTTAAATGAAGACGATTAGATATGAAATTCATATCTAATCGTTGACTTGTGCTTGTTTTGGTAAATTTAATCAAGCAATTTATAGAGTATATATAGAATGGCAGATAAACCAGATTATTACGATATATTGGGTGTTTCTAGAGATGTTGATGAAGCAGGATTAAAAAAAGCTTATCGTCGTTATGCCATGAAATATCATCCTGATCGTAATCAAGGGGATAGTAAAGCTGAAGAAAAATTTAAAGAAGTAAAACAAGCTTATGATGTTCTATCCGATAGTCAGAAACGCGCTGCTTATGATCAATTTGGGCATGCTGGTGTTGATACTAGTGCTGGTGGTGCTGGCGGTGCTGGTGGATTTTCAGGTGCTGGTTTCGGCGATATTTTTGGTGATGTTTTTGGCGATATTTTTGGAGGTGGACAGAGTTCCCGTACCCAGCGTGGTGTCGATTTACGCTACAACCTAGAATTATCGCTTGAACAAGCGGTTTCTGGGGCAACTGTTAAAATACGTGTGCCGAAAATGATTGCATGTGAAGTCTGTGATGGTTCTGGCGCAAAACGCGGAAGTACTCCAGTAGATTGTTCTACATGTGGAGGCGTTGGTCAGGTTAGAATGCAGCAGGGTTTTTTTTCAGTTCAGCAAACATGTCCGCAATGCCGCGGCGCAGGAAAAATAATAACAAACCCATGTTCGACATGTCGTGGTCAAGGACGTGTCAAAGATACAAAAACAATCTCTGTGAAAGTGCCTGAGGGTGTTGATAATGGTGATCGCATAAGATTAACAAGTGAAGGAGAGGCAGCTGAATTTGGTGGACCTTCAGGCGATCTTTATGTTCACATTGTTGTTAAGGATCATCCAATATTTGCACGTGAAGATACCGATCTTTATTGTGAGGTACCCATAAGTTTTACGACAGCAACGCTAGGCGGTGAACTCGAAGTACCGACTCTAGATGGCAAAGTTAAATTAAAGATTCCACTCGAAACGCAAAGCGGAAAACTATTTCGCCTTAGATCTAAGGGTGTTCGGTCTGTAAGAAACTCCTCAAAAGGAGATTTGCTTTGCCGTGTTGTTGTTGAAACACCGGTAAAACTCAATACTAAACAGAAAGAAATCCTCAAAGAGTTTGAAAAATCTATCAATGCTCAGGGAAGCAAAAATAGCCCGCAGGCACGTTCATGGATGGATGGAGTGAAAAAGTTTTTTGATTCAATGGCGGGTTAATTTTTACCTCGTTTTCATCCCAGTAGAATGTATAATTTTAGTTCCAATATAATAATATAGGCGAATTCAAACATGACCATCAAAATTGGGATATGTGGTGCAGCTGGGAGAATGGGCAAAACAATTCTCGAGGTTTGCAAGAATATAAAAGATGTGAAAATCTGCGCGGCAATAGAACACCCAGATTCTCCTTATATTGGACATGATGCCGGTGAAGTGGCCGGTATAGGTAATTTAGACGTACAAATTACTGATAGTATCTCAAGCTCTTCAAACAAAGTTGATGTTTTCATCGATTTCACACTAGCAGATTCTGTTATTCAAAATATTAATGAATGTGAGTCACTAGGTTGCAGCATGGTAATCGGAACAACTGGTTTAAATGATGAAGCAAAGGCACGCATACAATCTGCCGCAAAAAATATTTCAATAGTTTTTGCACCCAATATGAGTATTGGCGTGAATCTTTGTTTTAGATTGCTCGAAGTAGCTGCCAGTACAATCGGAAAAGATGCCGATGTTGAAATTGTAGAGGCACATCACCGAGACAAAAAAGATGCTCCATCAGGAACTGCAATACGAATGGGTGAAATTATTGCGAGCACAACAGATAGAGATCTTAAAGATTGCGCAATTTACGGTAGAGAAGGAACATCCGAATCAAGAGATAAGAACAGCATCGGGTTTGAAACTATACGCGCAGGAGATATTATTGGTGATCATACAGTAATATTTGCGACAACAGGCGAACGTATCGAAATTAGTCATAAAGCTACATCTAGAAAGAATTTCGCGAATGGAGCTGTGAGAGCGGCTTTATGGTTGGCAGACAAAGATAAAGGATTGTTTGATATGCAAGATGTAATAAGCCTTAAATAATATTATAGAGTTGTTATATTTTTCTAGAAACTTTTTTTTGTGAAAGATGCGAGGTATATGGAATTACAAGCATAGCATCTCCTCTTAAGTGTTGATTTTTAATTCTTTGCCAGTATTTAGCTGTGAGTAAATCTTTATGATACTTTAAAAACTCTCTTTTTAATTCATCATTCATTGCAAGGAATCGGATAAACTCTTCAGGAAAAATATCATTTTCACCAACGTAGTACCAAGTTTCAGCTTGCATCTCATCTTCAATAGATTTTGACTCTGGAATTTCTCGAAAATTACAATCTGAAACTAGTGATACTTCATCGTAATCATAGAATATAACTCTATTATGCTGTGTAACACCAAAATTTTTGAGAAGCAAATCGCCAGGGAAAATATTAGTTTTTGCTAAATCTTTTATAGCTTCTCCATAATCAATAATAGATCTAGTTGCATCCTCAAAAGAACATTCATCAATAAATAGATTTAATGGTCTTACTCTCCTTTCAACGTATACTCGTTTGAGAATAAGATTATTATCTTCTTTTCTGATGCTATCGGAGGCATTTTGTATTAATTCATTGGTTAATTCGTCTGAAAATCTATCGATAGGAAATTTTAAATTTATAAATTCCTGAGTATCGATAAGTCTACCAGCACGGTCATGCTTCGAAACAAGTTTATATTTTTCAATCACGTCTTTTCTAGATATTGTTTTTGGCGGTCCAAACGAGTCCCTTATTACCTTAAATACAAGGTTGTATGATGGTAATGTGAAAACTATCATAACTAGTCCAGTCTCACCTTCAGCATGAACAAATTTATCTTCTGTCTTACTTAGATGCTGTGTAAAGGTTCTATGACGCTCAGTTTTACCCTGACGCAGTCTTCCCAGTACAGTGTATAATTCATCAATTGGTTTTTTAGGAAGCATAGATTTAAGAAAATGTACGGTGCCAATTACCGAATTTGGATCTGCGAAATAGTATGAGCGCGTATATCCAAATATTAGACTTACCTCTCGTTCCTCAAGAAAAATAGCATCTACAGAAATACCTCGATTTTCATTTTTAAATGCAATAACTATTGGCGCTTCTCCTTCACTAAGTATTAGTTTGCCAACTAAATATGCTCGCGCAGCTTGATAGAAAAAAGAATCTATAAATTCAAATCTTAAATATTCAACATTTTTTGAAAAATTTTGATTTGTGAATGCTTTAATTTTTCTAGATATTCGTGTTGCGTTAAGATTAATATCATCGTATGGAACTCTAAACGAAAAGTCATCGAGTATTGTTTCGAATATACGTTTAAGCGATACCCAATAAGGATATCGTCTTATGTTAAGAGTCATAATTAATTGAAGATCGTTCGATGTACCCGATGGTATGAATTCTAAATCAGAATCAAGACCCTCGGTTCCAAAAATTCGACGCGTTGTAGAATTAAAAAACGTTTTAATAAAATCATTATCAGGAACTTGATTAAGGCGGTCAGCAAAATAACTTCTTATCTCTCGCCATAATATTTTATTCGTCAAATGCGAACCTAATGTTCTGCGTAGTGTTAATGCAATTCGTCGTACTGATTTTTCATACAAATCAACCCGATCAACGATGTCGTTTTGATGTCCTTTCCAATCCTTTTGTTCAAATCGTGTCCTAGCACGGCGGGTTATACGATGGAAATAATTGTTATAGCGAATGAAACCATCATAGATAATCTGCGAGCATTCCGAAATAAGTTCTTTTTCAGACATTGTCAATATTGATACAATAAGATTCAGAGATTCGAAATAATTTCGTCAGCAAATTCACTACATTTAATTTCTTTTGCATTATTCATCAATCTTGCAAAATCATATGTTACAGTTTTATTTGCAATCGTTTTATCCATTGCCTTAATAATATTATCAGCTGCTTCTGTCCACCCCAAATAACGGAGCATCATTTCTCCTGATAGTAATAATGACCCTGGATTTACTTTATCTTGATTTGCATATTTTGGCGCTGTTCCATGAGTTGCTTCAAAAATTGCATGTCCTGTTTCATAATTTATATTACCACCTGGCGCTATTCCTATGCCTCCTACTTGGGCAGCTAATGCATCAGAAAGATAATCACCATTTAAATTCATTGTCGCAATTACATCAAACTCTTCTGGTCGAGTTAACACTTGCTGCAGCGTAATGTCAGCTATGGAATCTTTAATTAATACTTTACCATCTTTTTTTGCTTGCTCCATTTCAGCATTAGCTTTTTCTTGACCTTTTTTAGCACATGTTTTTTCCCACATATCCCAACTATAAGTCATATTTTTAAATTCAGTTTCAGCAAGTTTGTAACCCCAGTTTCTAAAAGCTCCTTCTGTAAACTTCATAATGTTACCTTTGTGAACAAATGTAATACTTTTCTGTTTATTTTGTATGGCATAGTTTAATGCTGCCCGGGTCAGTCTGTTTGTTCCCTCAGATGAAATAGGTTTAATGCCAATACCTGATGTTTTTGGGAATCTGATTTTTTTGTAATAATTAGGAAATTCCTTTTTTAAAAGAGCTAGAAATTTTTCATTATTTTCAGTTCCTTGCTCAAATTCAATACCAGCATAAATATCTTCGGTATTTTCTCTAAAGATGACCATATTTATTAACTCAGGATTTTTTACGGGGGATGGCACACCCTCAAACCAACGTACTGGTCTTAGACATACATAGAGATCTAAAATTTGTCTTAATGCTACGTTGAGAGAACGAATGCCACCACCAATTGGTGTAGTCAAAGGACCTTTAATTGCAACAAGAAATTTATTACACATATCAATTGTTTCATCAGGCAACCAACTTCCAGTTAATTTGTTAGCTTTTTCACCAGCAAAAACCTCTACCCATTTAATTTCTTTTTCACCTTCGTAGGTTTTTTTTATAGCGGCATCAATTATTCTTTTCGACGCGCGCCAGACATCTGGCCCTATACCATCTCCCTCTATGAAGGGTATTATTGGTTTATTAGGAACCACCAGCTTTCCATTTTCTATGGAGATAATTTCACCATCTTCAGGTATTTTTTCTTCTTGACTCAACGCAGTCTCCTTGTTCGTTAATGTCGCTATTATAGTGTATTTAATGCCATATCCGTGATTATTCCCAAGATTTATTACAATCAAACTTCATCAAATAATTGACAATAGGGTAGATATTGACTATTTTTGTCAAATGCGCCGATTTGAAATCAGCTTGCGGGCGCAATAAAAATACCGCTAAAGAGACA
>MDSY01110641.1_pt1 | contig 15650 bp, 13 predicted proteins | sample 811131 | NCBI WGS metagenome assembly MDSY01 (sample SAMN05326643, study PRJNA326480) | marine metagenome | isolation source: seawater | place: Atlantic Ocean: South West | collected 2010
ATGGCCACAAAGGAAAGACAGGCGGAAAGGAAGCCAAGGTTCCAGAGATTGAGGAGGTCTGAATCTCGAAGCCTGGAACTCATTTCCGATAGCCCAGCCAAGCCTCCGGCCACGTTGAGGTTCGCCTCTCCCAACCGACGGTTCACACCAATTTGTTGAGCCACCAACAACAACATCCACACGCCGAGGTCGCGCTCCGAGAGTGCAATTGGAACGAGGTCGGCATTCACGAGGCGTTGCTCAACATCGGTGGCGAACACCAGCAACCAGAGGTAGGGGGCAAGAACAGCCACGCCTGCAATGCTGGGTGAGCTGCGCAGCACCGCGATAACGCCGAGGCCGAGCCAAACGGCCCCTTGCGTGGCCAACAGTAAACGCGGATGTCCACCTCCCTCATGGGCCGGAATGAGCAAGGTCAACAACACCACGATGACCAATCCCCCCATCCAAAGGACATGGTCGGAAACATTGGCTTGGTGGGTGAGCAGTACACCGATGCACAAGCCGGACGTGACCAAGGCAAAGACGGAGTATTCGCCCAACTCAAACGGAAACGAAAGGTCAACGATGCCCGCGTTCAGCAATGAAAGACCGGTGATGAGAAACGGCATTGGGGCCAGTACAAAGGGCATAAGCCGCGTCCATGAAACACCTCTGACGACCAAATAGGAGGAGGTGAAAGCCAAGGTTAACAGCATCAACTGGGCCAATGCGTATCCTGTTTCGGTGCGGTGAGCCGCGATGGTCATCAGGGCCCCCACCATACCCAAAGAAACCGACACGGCCCAGAGGCCAGGTTTGCCAAGACCAACGGCCTTGACGGCCTGACTCAACCAATTTTCATGATGGACAAAGGCTGCCGCCATCGAGGCATTGGCCGCCGTGACAACGCTGAGGAGCAGGAACAACGTGAGGTCGTTTTCGATGGTCAAGAGGGTGAGGGAAAGAATGTTCCAGTCGTTTGATAGGGCGTGCACGCCAACCCAGAGGTAGGACATTGAGATGCCGAGGCTGGCAAGGTTTCCCGACGAACGAAGCAGCGCCAAACCGTGCATGAGCGCCATGGCCATCACGATGAGAATCGCAATGCCAACCTCACCGTATACCGCACCGGCTGAACTGCCAATGGCAAACAACACCAAAGCAGATTGTGCGGCGATAGCGTCTTCATCATGACGAAAGGCGAGCGCCACGTTCAATCCAACCAAGGCCAGCATCAACGCTCCCAAGACTTGGCTCTCCGGAAGACCGAGTCCATCCAGCCAGCCCCACCGCCAAGCGTCAAGGGCCAGTCCGTAGAGCAATTTCATTGAGATGATGACCCACGTGATGCCGAGGAGGTGCATGGCGTCCCGGCGAATCCACCGTTCGCCGAGGAACAGTCCAAACGCGGCCATCAACAGCAGCCCGAAGCCGCCCAGCAACGGAGGAAGAACGGTTCCGACCAGAGCACCAATGGCGGTCCAAACCACCACCATGGCGACCGCCAAGCCTTTGCCGATGGTTTGTTCAGCGTGCACGGCCATCTGCGTGGTTGAATCAGGCACAGGAGATTGGGAGACTTCCATGGTGAAGAGTTCGTTTATCTCGCCAACCGCAGCGTCGGTTTGAACGGGTTCTTCGGGGCGCTCGTCGGCCACCTCAGCATCCGGCTGTATCGGAGGTGAAGAATCAACCATAAATGAGCCAAGGTTGAGGCCTTGAGGGCGCTTGAAGGATTGCTCTCGAAGGACGTCGTCCTCCTCAGAAGGACGGGGTTCTTTGCCCGAACCACTCCCATCCATGAAGGCCAGTCGGTCCCTTTCAACTTGAACTTGACCGCTCACCGTACCAAAGAGGTTCCAGTTTTGAGCCGTTGATACGAAGCCGAACCGTGCATCAAGAGTTCGAAGTAACGAAGGGTTCGCCTTGTGAGAGCGCCAAAAGGGACAAAGAGGGGCGGCGGAAACGGTCGGCATGGGCGGCACACTGGGCACTCCATCCGGAAGCCTCGAACAGCACGGTATCTCCCCCACTGGAACCGTGCACTGGAACCTTGAAGCCAAGGATTTGATCGCACTCGCCGTCGAGCGTGGAGAGGGGATACTCAGTGCTCATGGAGCCCTTGTCACCGAAACCGGCGAACGCACAGGACGTTCGCCCAACGACAAATACATCGTGGACGAAGCTTCGGTCTCAAACGACATCAATTGGGGCGACGTCAATGTCTCCACCGACCTTGACACGTTCACTCGCATGAGGGCCAAAGTTGTGGAATTCCTTTCAGCCCAAGATTCCCTCTTCGTGCAAGACCTCTACTGCGGTGCAGATTTCTCTGAAGCGCTCCCCATTCGAGTCGTGAACCACAACGCTTGGCACAACACCTTCGCACGAAACATGTTCATTCGTCCCGACGCTGCGCAACTCGAGAAGCATGAACCAGAATTTACCGTTCTTCATGCCCCTCATTTTGAAGCCGACCCGGAAGTGGACGGGCTCAATTCCCAGTGCTTTGTGATCGTCAATTATGCAGCGAAGGAAGTCATCATCGGTGGAACTCGTTATGCGGGTGAAATCAAAAAATCAATTTTCTCGGTCATGAATTTGATTCTCCCAAAGAAAGGCATTCTTCCAATGCACTGCTCAGCCAACACCACCGGAGAAAACACCGCCATCTTTTTCGGGCTTTCCGGCACAGGAAAGACCACGCTTTCAGCCGACCCGAAGCGGGCACTCATTGGTGATGATGAGCACGGATGGGGTTCCAACGGGGTGTTCAACTTTGAAGGAGGATGCTATGCGAAGCTTATCGACCTCTCCGAAGAGGACGAACCCGCTATCTTTGGAACCACCCGAAAATACGGCACCGTGTTGGAAAACATCGTGTTGAACGACGAGGGCGTACCGGATTTCCATGACACCACGAAGACCCAAAACACCCGTGGCTCCTACCCCATCGAATTCATCGACAACCGCACGGCCGATTCCAAGGGCGGACACCCGCAAAATGTCATTTTCCTCACCTGCGATGCCTTTGGCGTCCTCCCTCCTATCTCCCGCCTCACCCCTTCACAGGCAGCCTACCACTTCATCTCGGGATACACCGCCAAAGTGGCCGGGACCGAAATTGGCGTCAAGGAGCCGCAGGCGACCTTTTCGGCCTGTTTCGGCGAACCCTTCATGCCCATGCACCCCGGCGTGTATGCCGATTTGCTGTCCGACAAAATGGACCAACACGGCTCAACGGCCTGGCTCATCAACACCGGCTGGTCCGGTGGAGCATACGGGGAAGGAAACCGCATGAAAATCAAGTACACTCGCGCCATGCTCAACGCTGCCCTTGACGGCGACCTTGACAATGTTGAATTTGTCATCGACCAACGCTTCGGGTTTGAGGTTCCAACCTCATGCCCCGGCGTCCCTGCTGAGGTTTTGCAACCCAAGTCGACGTGGTCAGACGGGGCTGCTTACGATGCAACGGCTGACAAATTAGCTTCGATGTTCAATGAGAATTTCAAGCGCTACGAAGCTGGCGTATCGGCGGAAGTCAACGGTGCTGCGCCTGCTCCGTTAGCGTAAGCCGCTCCGTGTGGAGCGCTCTCAAATCGTCATGTTTGCGCCAGCGCATCTTCAGCGGTCATCGCGTCGAGGCTGGCGGCGATTTGAACGGTTCGAAGATCGTCGGTTGGAAGCGTTTGAACGACCTTGTTGTTTTCCACGACGGTCGTTGTGTTGTGGAGGGCGGCCGCCTGACGGACGGTTTGGGCGGTCGCTTTTCTGACCCGGTCGATTTGAGCGGTTGTTTGACTTACGATCGTCGTTTCTTCGGTTGCCGCCACGTTGACCTCCGGACCGATTGCCACCGCGTTGACCTCCGGACCGGTTGCCTCCATCGCCTCGCTTCTGCCCACCACGGTTGTAGCGACGCATTCCACTGCCGCGCCCGGTGCCGCGCCGGGAACGCCCGCCTCCTGGGGAGCCCTTGACCCGCCCTGGTTTTTGTCCGGGCTTGGGACGTGCCTTCTCGAAATGGTACGGTTGGTCTTCCAGGACTTCAATCTCCTCGCCCAGAAGCTGTTGAATGCCCACCAAATACCCTGATTCTGTTTCATCGCAAAATGAGTAGGCCAATCCTTCTCGTCCTGCGCGTGCCGTTCGGCCGATGCGATGGATGTAGACCTCCGGTTCATTGGGAAGGTCGAAATTGAACACGTGCGTGATGTCTTCTACATCAATGCCCCGACTGGCGATATCGGTGGCCACCAACACAAAGACGTCGCCTTTCTTGAACGAGGCAAGAGCCTTCGTACGAGCGGTTTGGCTCTTGTCCCCGTGAATGGAATCGGATGGAATACCGACCTTGCTGAGCTGCTTCGCTAAACGGTTCGCGGCGTGTTTCGTTCGTGTGAACACAATGCCACAAGACACCATTTGCCCCTCGATAAGATCGATCAGCAACTCCCGCTTGTCACTTTTCTGGACGAACGCAATGTACTGCTCAATCCGGTCGGTGGTGGGCGCTTCTGGACTGATGTCGACCTCAACAGGACGGTGAAGCATTCGTCCGGCCAAGGTTCCAATGGCTTTGGGCATGGTAGCACTGAACATGAGATTCTGACGCTTTTTTGGGACGAGGGCAAGAATACGCTCAACGTCCTTGCTGAAACCCATGTCAAGCATGCGGTCAGCCTCATCCAAAACGAAGTGTTCCACACAGCTCAAATCAAGGTGTCCTTGATTGTGTAGGTCAAGAAGCCGCCCCGGCGTTGCTACCAAAATATCCACCCCTCGTCGGAGTGCTTTGACCTGAGGCGACTGACCAACCCCGCCGAAGATGACGGTTGAGTACAAGGGAAGATGGCGCCCATAAACGCGGAGTCGCTCAGCAATTTGGGCTGCCAGTTCCCTGGTCGGGGTGAGCATGAGTGCCCGGATGGGGCGCCCAGAGCCCGGTTGTTCACCGGCGAGGTGATGGAGAATCGGGAGAGCAAAAGCTGCCGTTTTTCCAGTACCGGTTTGTGCGATGCCCATGACGTCGCGGCCCGACATGAGGGCTGGAATCGTTTCGGCTTGAACCGGCGTAGGGGTTTGGTAACCTTCGGAATCCAACGCTTCCAAAATTCGTTCATCAAGTTCCAAATCGCTGAAGGTTGACATGCCGATGCCTCAAGGACGAACACCCCGCGACCGTAGCCTTCGGACCAACCGCTCCATTCCGGCCTCCAACCCCCTCCCTATGAACACCGAGGGTCGCAATCAAGGCAAACGCAGCATTCGGTTTGATATCCATAAAAACCAACCATGGGTTTCTTGTTCCTGACATCGGTTTCGGGTCATGGACCGGCCTCTTCATGTCGTAACCGGCGCGTTCGGCTACTCGGGCCGATGGATTGCTCACCACTTGCTGAAGGAGGACGTGCACGTTCGAACGTTGACCAACGCCGTAGGACGGGACGATCCCTTTGATGGGCAAGTGGAAGTGCACGGCCTTGATTTCAGCGACATGGACCGATTGGTCGACTCTTTGCGTGGTGCTGAAGTGCTCTACAACACGTATTGGGTTCGCTACAACAAGCGCGACAAGCAATTCGCTCACAACACCGCCGTAGAAAACACGCGACGGTTGTTTGAGGCAGCAAGCTTGGCCGGCGTCAAGCGCATCGTCCAATTCTCCGTAGCCAACCCGACGAAAGCGCCGAATTGGACGTATTTTGAAGGCAAGGTGGAAGTTGAGCGATTGTTGGAAACCTCGGGCCTCTCCTACGCCATTTTACGTCCGACGGTCCTGTTTGGTGGCCATCGAAACGTCCTCATCAACAACATCGCTTGGATGCTCCGACGGTTCCCCGTATTCGGCGTCTTTGGATTTGGGAATTATCCGATTCAGCCGGTTCATGTTGAGGACGTGGCAGAGGTGGCCATCGCCCAAGGCAAGGCCAAAGAGAACGCCATCGTTGACGTCACGGGCCCCGAGACCTTTCGCTACAAAGATTACATTCGCCACATGGTGAAAGCCATGGGATTGAGGCGGATGATAATCCCCATACCTCCGCTGGCCGGGTGGATGTTTGGAAGGGTGTTGGGTGTGTTCCTGCAAGACGATGTCATCACTCGCGCCGAAATCAAAGGCCTTCGTCAAGGATTGATGGCTTCGACGGCCCCTCCAGTGGGCACGCGTTTGTTCTCACAATGGATTGCAGAGCACGGAGCGTCCTTTGGTAAACGCTATCAAAACGATTTGAAAGAGCGGCGCTACAAAACGCCTTGATTACAGCCCGAGGGCATCGGGCTTGACACCGGAGGAAAATCGCGTGACTGTACCATCGTTCTCGATGAGGAATTTTTCAAAATTCCAACGAATATCGCCATCGTGACCTTTGGCGTCAGCGGTGCGGCAAAGGGCATCGAAGAGTGAAAGGCGGTCCACCCCGTTCACATCGGCTTTCGCCATGAGGGGAAACGTCACGTTGTAGGTAGAGGAGGTGAATTCACAAATCTCCTCATGTGTTCCAGGCTCTTGACGGCCGAATTGGTTGCACGGAAAACCGACGACAGTCAAATCCTCGTGGGCCTCGTGAAGGGACTGGAGGCCAGCGTATTGTGGCGTTGCTCCACAAGCACTGGCCACGTTCACCACCAGCCAACGGTTGCCGCCGAGTGCTCGGAGGGTGGTTTGTTCGCCGTCCATGTTCTTGAAGGGGATGTCAAGTGGATTGTCCATGATTTATTTTCCACGCCCATTAATTATCAATGTGTGGTTTACTGCAAGACAGGCAAATCCTCTTGAAGTGCCGGTTGGTGGTGTGGCCATGGACATTCTCATGGAGACCACCGCAGGCAACATCACGATCGAACTCTTTCACGGTAGCGCACCCGAAACCGTTGCGAATTTCGTTAAACTCGTCGAGATGGGGCACTACGACGGCCTCCACTTCCACCGCGTGATTGAAGATTTCATGATTCAAGGCGGATGCCCCCATTCAAAGGACCCCATGTCCCGGCGCGCAGGCACCGGTGGACCTGGATGGCAAATTCCCTGCGAGCCATCGGCGCTCGCCCTAAAGCACGACAAACCAGGTGTTCTTTCCATGGCCAACGCTGGACGGAACACCGGTGGTTCGCAATTTTTCCTCACCACCGTCGCCACACCATGGCTCAACGGAAACCACGCCGTCTTTGGAGCGGTGAGTGAGGGCATGGACGTGGTTCACACCATCGAGCGATGCCAAAAATTGCCAGGTGACCGCCCCGCTCAACCTCAACAAATCATCCGCTGCACCGTCGTAGAGTGACCCTCGCTCGGAGCGTGAAGGTTTGGTAGTTCTCGCCGTGCACGGAGGTGCAGGTGGCGACGGCCCGTGGCGCGGCATGACCGATGCAGACCCCCAGCGAGTCGCTTGCATGCAAACGCTCCTGAGCAAACTTGGTGCGCGCCTCGCCTCGGGTGAACTCACAGCGACCGAAGCGGTGACCTTAGCGGTTGAAGCCATGGAAGACGAACCGTTGTTCAACGCCGGAAAAGGGTCGGTGTTGGATGAAAACGGAGAGGTGAGCATGGACGCCAGCATCATGCGAGGCATGGACCAAGCGGCTGGCGCCGTCATCGGCGTGAAGACCTCACGCCACCCGATACGAGTGGCACATCAGCTGTTGGCCAAAGGGTGGCCCGTGATGTTGACCGGTTCGGCCGGCGACCGATTTGCTGAGGAAGTGGGGCTTGAACAGGTGGAATTGCCATGGCTCAAAACCGATCTGCGCCAAGCGCAGTGGGCCAAATGGAAAGACCAACGCCTCCGTCCCGGGGCAGCCGACGAGGAGGATGCTTTGCTGGACCACGATGGAGATGAAGACGGGTGGGGCACGGTTGGAGCGGTGGCCTTGGACGTCCATGGAAACGTGGCTGCAGCCACGTCCACCGGTGGAATGACCGGGAAGCCGGCCGGACGCGTTGGCGACACGGGCATCATCGGAGCGGGCACCTGGGCAGACACCAGCATAGCGGTTTCATGTACCGGAATTGGTGAGGCGTTCATTCGAACGGCGGCGGCCCATTCAATGGCCATTCACCACCGCACGACGTCCTTGACACAGGCAGCAGAGCGTGTGTTGGATGAGGTGGAACCGTTTGGTGGCCGGGGAGGATTGATTGCCCTCAACAACCAAGGCGACGTGGTCATGCCATTCCAAACGATGTTGATGTACCGAGGGGTCTTTCAAGATGGCCAGGTGCAAGTTGGCATTGGACCGGAGTTCATTCAATCATAAACGCCCCTAAGTTCATGACCTGTTAGGCGGACCGGAGGCTTATGCCTGTGGATGCGGATGAAGCCTTGCGCAGAGCAACGTTGATTCGCAGCGACCCTTCACTTCGAGGCATATCCCGCCGCAATGCAGCGACCGAAGAAGGTGAAATCCGGTGGGAGTACCTTGCTCCCGACGGTGAGCTCGTTGAAGAGGAAGACATCATTGAACGCTGGAATAAAATGGGGTTGCCCCCGGCGTGGGAAGACGTTTGGATTTGTCCCAATCCACGAGGTCACATCCAAGCAACTGGCAGGGACGTGAAGGGCCGATTGCAGTACCGATACCATTCGGATTGGACGGAGATCACGACCGAAATGAAGTACGATGACGTGGTGTACTTCGCCTCACAACTCCCTCGCCTCAGGCGTCAAGTTGCACGAGACTTGGAGTCGGGGGGAATGACCCTCAACACGGTCGCCGCCCTTGTGGTTCGATTGATTGACCTTTACAACATCCGAGTGGGGTCGGATGAATACGCGAAATCCAACGAATCCTACGGTTTGACCACCCTCAAATCCATGCACGTGAAACACATCAAAGGAGACGACGCAGAAGGACGTCATGATGCTGTTTTCTCCTTCACGGGCAAGTCGGGCAAGGATTGGGAAATCACCATCAAAGACGACTACCTTGTGGATTTGATTCTCAAAACCAATCGTCTCGGGGCGAAGAACGCTGACCTGTTCATGTACATCTCGGACGCTGGAAACGAGGTTGACCTCAAGGCAGAGCACATCAACCAGTACATTCGTGAGTCGAGCGGTATGGCATTCACGGCCAAAAATTTCCGAACATGGGCGGCGACGTACCGTTGTGCAGAACGCTTGGCCTTCCTGGCCACGCCAAAAACCAGCCAAGAGATGAAAAAATGGATGAGGTCCATTCCGAAGGTTGAATCGATGAAGAAATTGTGGAGCAAAGGTGATTGGACACCTCCTGCCAGTGAAGCCGCCAGGAACAAAGCCATGCTGGCCGTGATTGATACTGTCGCTGCTGACCTCGGAAACACACGAACTGTGTGCCGTTCATCCTACATTCATCCGTGGTTCCTCGAGGCTTGGGCAGAAGGCCAGTTGGCTGGAAAATGGGCTGAATTTGAGGAGATGCGCGCCATGGGAAACATGACCGGTGGCGAAAGTACCGCTCTTCGAATCTTGAAAGCGGTCATCAAAAGTTGAGGTTGTTGTTGGCGATTGAGTCGCCTTGGTCTGGGTTGCGCATTACTTATTAAACGCCTCCTCCGGAATGAAAACATGGCAAAACACCGAGCGGGCGACCGTCGAATTATCAGCATCAGTCTTCCCGAAGACTTGGCAAAAAAACTTGATCGTAAAGTAGGCAAAGGCCGAGCTGAGGGGCGATCTGCCACCATTGCTCGATTGATTCAACAGGGGCTGGAAGAAAAACCATCCCCGGTTTCAACGCCCGCTGTCAAAGCGCGTCGCGCTGAGGCGAACGAAGGAGATGTTCGAGTTGAATCCGACACCATGGGTGAACTCAACGTCCCCGCCGACCGTTATTTTGGATGCCAAACCGCTCGTTCCTTGCTCAACTTTGACATCGGCCATGACACCATGCCGTTGGGTGTTGTTCGCGCCTTTGGCGTGTTGAAGCAAGCCGCTGCAAAGACCAACGTGGCGCTCAAACAACTCGACCCCGAGGTTGGCGACCTCATCATCGCTGCATCGCAAGAGGTCATTGATGGACACCTCAACGACCACTTTCCTCTCCGTGTTTGGCAGACCGGAAGTGGCACCCAGTCAAACATGAACACCAACGAAGTGATCGCCAACCGAGCCATCGAGATCGCAGGGGGAGTCTTGGGCTCCAAATCACCCGTTCATCCCAACGACCACGTCAATCGGGCTCAATCGTCCAATGACACGTTTCCAACCGCCATGCATATTGCGGCTGCCGAGGCGTTTACACACCGCTTGCTTCCAAGTGTCCGCGCCCTGCGAGATGCTTTGCACGCCAAATCCGAAGCGTGGCGCGACATCGTCAAAATCGGCCGCACCCACCTCATGGACGCCGTCCCTCTCACCCTCGGACAGGAAGCATCGGGTTGGGTTGCTCAATTGGATGCCGACCTCCGACGACTTGATTTTGCCCTGGATGATCTGTTTGAACTGGCGCTCGGTGGAACGGCCGTGGGGACGGGCCTCAACGCCCATCCACTTTTCGCGCAGATGGTGGCCGATGAAATCGCCAACATCACAGGCCTGACCTTTTGCTCTGCAGAGAATAAATTCGCTCAACTGGCTGCACACGATGCTATCGTTGCAGCGTCCGGGGCGCTGAACACCTTGGCGGCGTCGCTGATGAAAATTGCCAACGACGTTCGCTGGTTGGGCTCTGGCCCTCGTTGCGGACTCGGTGAATTGGCTTTACCGGCCAACGAGCCGGGTTCGTCCATCATGCCTGGAAAGGTGAACCCGACCCAATCCGAAGCCATGACCATGGTGTGTTGCCAAGTCATGGGCAACCACACAGCCATCACCATCGGGGGAAGCCAAGGCAACTTCGAATTGAACGTCTTCAAGCCACTGATGATTCACAATTTCATGCACTCCGTGGACCTGCTCACGGATGCATGCCGAACCTTCCGAACCCGCTGTGTTGAGGGTTTGGTGGCCGTTGAGAGCAACATCCAATCCCATTTGGAAAATTCACTGATGCTGGTGACGGCCCTCAACAACCACATCGGATACGACAAGGCGGCCAAGATTGCCAAAAACGCGCACGAAAAAGGAACGACCCTTCGGGAATCTGCGCTTGAATTGGGCTACTTGACGAACGATGAGTTCGATGATTGGGTTCGCCCCGAGCGCATGACGGGCCCGAATCAACGCTGAGTCAAGAACGGCGTAAGGCCCGAAGTTTAGCTTGGAGGGCAGAAGTCCGCTCATCGGTCTGTTCCGCCATTGAAGGCGCCTGGCTGTTCAGGCGGCGGTGCAGCATTTCACGGTCCCAAACGTGCACTTGCCCGTCTTCGCATCCGATGGCGGCCCGCTCCTGAGTGCCGTGCATGCTCCGCACTTTGGCAAACTCACCTGTCGCAACTTTTCCGCCTTTATCGGTGGCCCAAACATTGAGTCTACTCCCCTGGCCATCATCACGGGCCAACCACAGAAGTGAGGCTCCGTTTTGCTCCATGGCTTCGGTTTGGGCTGACACCGGAGAGCCAGACGATGACCAACACTTCTCGCCTTTTTCTGTTCGACCAACGGCAAGGCCAGCATCGGTGGTTGCCACGTAGCCTTTGACCATGCACGTCAAGTGTTCAATGGCTCCGTCTTCGGTGGAGAGCACCGTTCCAAGGTGGGAAACAACGCTCCCGTCGGTTTGCCCAAACAAGCCTTGGGTTCGCCCGGTCGCTCCGGCGGTGGTGGGAGAAGAAGTGGGGGGTTTTGTGTGGGTGAAGGGCGGAGCGCCTGAAATGTCGAGGTGTCCGCATCGTGGACGCCCCAAGCCGGCGAGCAAGGCGTTATCGGCGCAAACTAGGGTCCAGGGGCGTTCATCCATCCGTTCAACCCAAAGCAACGTTCCGTCAGAAGCAATTCTCCAAATTGCTGATTCAATGAAATCGTTGTGTTCGATGTCGTACACCGAAGAGATGGCCACAACATCGCCTTGCCACCAAATGATGTCGTCGGCGCTTCCCTCGAGCGCCATTGACCACAGCTCTTCACCGGTGTTTCTGTCAAGGGAGACGACGTGCAAACCACTGGCCACAACCACTTGATCCTCACTCAAGGCGATGGCGCTGACCCGGTCGTTGGTTTGAGCGGTCCACCGGTGTTCTCCGTCGTGGGCCCAGTGCGTCAAGCGGCCATGCCAGCCTCCAGCAAAAACGTCCTGTTCGGAGGAGAGGTGAACCATGGAAACCGGTTGGTCCAAACTTCGGACCATCCATGTCGCACCCTTGAGGTCCATGCAACGAGGAAGGTCTCCACCGACATAAGGAGGTCGCTTGGAAGCATCAACTTCATCCACATTTTTTGGCATTCACTCCAAGCGAGCAAAAAAGAAAGGCTACCGTGAACAACACGGCTTAGGGATGAAGGTATGATCACACGCGACGGGGTTGAAGAGGCGCAACGCGCATGGGGCGACGGGATTGTAGCGATGGCTTCGGCCCACCTCGAAGGAGACGATTATGTCGGAATCGCTCGAAACCACGTCGAAACCCTGTACGCCTACGGAATGAGCCCCGTGCTGTTCAAGCCAACCCTCGCTGCCGTGGAGCAATTTCGCCCGACCTTTGAGCAAGCCCTCTCCTATTTTGTCGCCTCCAACAATGCCTGCCCTGAAGACAAGGGCTTCGCTATCAAAGGATGGACAAAGGTTCGGTTTGAGAACACCGACATCATCCTCGAGGAATCAATGGCCTTGGCCATGGGGAATTATTTCTTCACGGCGCCTGACGGCCACGAAATCAAAGTGGAATACACGTTCGGCTACGTGCTTGATGACACTGGGGCCTTGCGAATCAATCTGCATCACTCCTCCATGCCAGCCATCGCCGACCAATAGGCTCTGAAGTTTTACTGCAGTGGAATACGGCGTCGCGGAATAGCGAACGTGAGCACAAACGCAAGCAAGCCGAAAATGCAGGCCGACCAGTAATGCCCTACCGTGAAAAAAGCGACCACGGATGATGTTCGCAACAGAACAATGGAACCCGATTTCAGTGCCCACACGGAAAACCCAGCGGCGATGAGGGAGAGGCCCATGAACGCAAAGCCAACCAAAACATACACGGCTTGAGCGCTGGAATCCATCAGGGGATGGTCTTGTTGAGAAGGGGTTCGATCCACCGTACGGATTTCACACTCATCGGAGGTTCCTTCACAGGGCTCTTCTGCAAAGGTTTGTTCGGAGGGGAATTCGAAATCAATCGATGTAAATCCAATGGGTTCAATCAATGCCGGAGGGGACAAGAGAACGCGGTTGGAATAGACGTCGCGATGGTCGTTGCGATGAACGATGATGTCCACGCGAATCAACCCAGGGTCCAATCCCTCAAAGGAGAAATACCCCGATTCGTCGGTCAGGTTTTCCTCGGAAACCCACATGCTTGAAGCATCGTCCAACCATGAAAGGTAGACCGTGGCGTTCACCATGGGTTGTCCAGCCTCATCCACCACCGTCCCGGTGAACGTTGCCGTATCGTCAGGAGCCGTCAACGCCAATCGGTAAACGAACTCATCCGGGCGCACCAAACCATCGTCGGGAGAAGCATAATCCAAACCGTTGAGAAAACCCAACATGCACGTGAAGAGGAGAAACACAGCGGTCGCTTTTCCAATGGGGTGGAGGTTTGGGTCTTCGATGGTGAGAACGGCCTTGGAAGATGCAAACAGCATGGGTGTCTCGTCGGCCATTTCGTCGAGGTAGGTCGCATCGTCTTCTGCGCCCTCCGACATGGTCACGCTGAGGTGGGCGCCCTACTTGATGTCAATGCGCGAGCCCCAACGACCACGAAGTTGAGCCAGACACGCCTTGGTCATCCAGACGTTCACCTGAATTGTTCCATTTTCCCAACGCTCATCCTCCTCCACCATACCTTGGTCGTAAATGGCTGAAACAATGCGTTCGCTGGCGTCGGGATGAGCGGCGGTTGGAGGATGAATGTGAAGGAGGAACGGAGCCCCAAAAAGACGCTCTCGGATGAAGTGTTGAAGCTCCTCAACCCCCTCTCCAGTCATTGATGAAAGGGCAACAGGGGCCGGAAAGCCAAGTTGAGTGACCAAGTCAGAAACCGCGTCATGTTGAGCCGATGTGACTTTGTCAATTTTGGTCAACACGACGTAAGGGGGATGGTCATCGTCAAGGTCTTCGGTCTCGTGCTCTTGCCGCTCGAGCACCTCTCGCCGGGTGGTTTCCAATTTTCGGGTGACCTCGGGTAATGGGTCAGAGGTGTCAACCAAAATAAGCGTTAAATCGGCATTTAGTGCTTCAGCAATAGTTGCTTTAAATGCTGTTAAGGTTGCATTTGGTATGTTATCAATAAATCCAATGGTGTCGGCCAAGAGAATTCGAGGGCTTTTCTCCATCCGCCCCACGGTGGTCTCCAAGGTGGAGAACAATTGGTCCTCAACCAGCACTGGTTTGCCAGATAAATGCTGGAAAAGGGAGGATTTTCCAGCGTTGGTGTATCCAACAAAACCGACGGTCATCGCCCCACTGCGAATGCGTTGGCGGCGATGTTCACGCTGAGCATTGGCGTGTCGCTTTTGCCGACGACGGAGGTTGGTGAGTTCTCGATTCAGATTCGCGATGACGTTTTGGAGAGCCGTCACACCGCCACCACCGTACCCTGCTCGCTCACCGGTTGTTTGTTGTTGGGCAAGCTCTCTCAAAATGGTACGGTCCGACTGAAGTTGGGCGATTCGAACCTGCGTTCTTGCTTCGACCGAAGAGGCGTGCGCTGTGAACAAGGCGAGGAGGAGGCGAACGCGATCCCAGACCTCAACGCCCAGGGCTTGATTGACGCCAACCAGTTGACGTGGGGTTGCATTGGTGTGGATGATGGCCAAATCAATGCCCTCCCATGGATGGCCGGAAAGTGTGCTCCTGCGCTCGTCGGCGATGTCTTCAAGGCGGCCTTTTCCAAAGTAGGTGCGTGGGTCAACATGGCCGCTTTGCACCACGGTTTCAACAATGGTGATCCCCATCGTTTCAGCCAAGGCCCTCAATTCCGCCGTGTCTTCTGAGCCTCGAACGAGGAGGAGCGCTTTGCGACCCTGGTGGTTGGTTCTCGCCTCGCCCAAGACCACGCCACCGCTTCCCGCCACGACGAATGGGTCATCGGAAGGCTGAGCCATGCCCATCGGGATGGTTAGTCTCATATCAGCCCACCTCAAGGCCCCATCATGACCGAACAGCACGAGATGGAGGTGCGATGGTCCGGCGATTCTGCCCTCGGTGAGGCGATGGTTGCAGCGGCCAAAGAACAAGGGGTTGAGGCGGTACTTCAGGCCGTGGATGCCGGGGTTGAATTGCTCGTGAAAGTCGTCGACCATGACCTTCAAGCACTTCGCGATCGGGTTGATGACCTCCTCGTAACGTTCAGTGCATTGGAAGAAGCACACAACGGGTGAGGCCATGTCCAGGACCACTGTCTTGATCGATGCGCACTGCGTGATGTGCAACGGTTTGGCTCGCTTTCTTCGTAAACGGGTGAAACCATCCGTGGATTTTGATGTTCATGGCATTGACTCCGAGGAAGGGCAAGCCATCATCGCTTCGTTTCCCGAACGCCTTCAAACCATGGACACCGTGTATGTCGTTCGAAATGGACGCCCCTATGTTCGCTCCGCAGGAGCCATTCGCTTGCTGTTGTGCATGCGGTGGTACTATGC
>MDSY01144750.1_pt1 | contig 15650 bp, 17 predicted proteins | sample 811131 | NCBI WGS metagenome assembly MDSY01 (sample SAMN05326643, study PRJNA326480) | marine metagenome | isolation source: seawater | place: Atlantic Ocean: South West | collected 2010
AAAATATCAACCAGAGAGTAATCTGAAGGATCTAAATACAGATAAAATTCACAAGCATTTTGTTCTTCTAAATTATCAGTAACATATTTTGATCCTCCGCTAATCCTAATATCATTTCTAAGCATAACAAGCCTAAAAAAGTCATCCATGAAATTATTGACTTGCCTAGCAGCAGTGTAAAGCTCACTTTGCGTTAAGCCATTGGGTGCTCTACGTCGTGGTCCTATTGACTTGGCATGATCTGTTAATGCTCTTGCAGCAACTCCTAATCTGTTTTCGAGCTTAATCCAATCTTTAGATGATGGACCTGCCATGGGCACCTTCAATACAAGATACTTCTCATTGAAAAAATTATCATTTAATCTTTCTATTTCTGCATCACTAACTGTTGTTTCGTTATCAGGCAGTTTATCTAAAAACTCAGCATCAATACCAACAATAACCCTCGGAGCAGATTCCGGTCTTGGATCGAGGTATACCTCAGATACAACGGGCGGCAAAGGTTCTCTTTGTGAAAAATAATCATAATATTGTGCTGACGTAATGCTTGGATTCGGTGTTGGATTTTTTCCATTGTACAACAAAATCTCTTCATATGCTTTTACACTAAGATCTGCTTTTGCCATCTTAAGAGAAATTTCTGGAACTGTTGGGTCTATGTATTTGTCAGTTGTTTCTGCCTCTATAATTGTATAGTGTTTTTCTCTATCAGTGTCTAGCCAAGTTGGAAATGGTCTGGATGTTTTTGTCCAGTTAATAAATGGACCGGGACCATTTTCTAGCTTCGGCATAGATACAACTTTTGGAACAACATTTGGTCTGCTGTGTTTCTTGACGGGCTGACGATGCGCCCACTCTTTTCTGATTGCTACTAGAATTGCACATTTTCCACTGTGAGGAATCCTAGTGTACTTAAAATCTATTGTTCTATAATCTAATGTTCGAGCAGGAGATAATTTATCGTATAGTTCAGCCGTTGCCATGTTTCTCAAAACAGACAGCTTTTGTCTATCATATTTAACAACATGATATTCGTAGTTTGTCTCATAGACATAATAGTAATATGATTTATTCTGTAGAACTGTTTTTTGAACTGTTCTGCCTTTTTTATTTTTCTTTAGGTTTTGCCCCTTTACTGTATATCCAACAGACTTTTCAGGTTTAACAACCAGCCAAGGATCATCATTCAATCTAGGTAGCCAATCAAACTTATCATTTGGCTTTGACATTTGCTTATCTTCGGATATAGTCTCATCATCTGGATGTGGGAAACTATAATTGTCAGACCTAACCAGAGGACCGTACTTTATTCCAACGATGATAATCCATGATTTAACATTTTTACCAGACTTATATTTTGCATCAGTAATATATTCCGTTCTTAAATAAGAAATTTCGTCAGCCAAGGAAATAAGATTTAAACTCCTTGGTCGCTTTGGCAAGCGCCTTGATGGTTCTAGTACCTCTCTTTCTGTCTGATCTTCGTCAACCCAATCTCCTAAAAGCTCTGGTTCGTACAGTGAATTAAAATGAATGTCACGAACAGCACGCTTAATTGCTTCATCATGCTCTATATCATAAAAAAGTTTTTCTGGATCTGGGTGTACCTCATAATCAATACCAGTCAATATCGGCATGTAAAACATGCCCTCATTATTGAGCTTCTCTAAGTTCCCATCGTTAAGCTGCTCGCTAGAGGGAAAAATGATATTTGTTGGCTGATCATAATACATGATATCGCCAACTGGCGAGTTTTTCAAACACTCATATATTTTCTCTTCGGGCAACGTACTTTTATATTTTTCAAGTTTCTGATTGTAGGCGTCGTCTGGATTTGGTATTGCAAGGTCAGGGTCTGAACGAAGCTGTAAAATAGAATATATTTTTAATTGTTCTCGTCGTGTTTGCTCAGGAGACAATCCAAATTGACCAACCGGACTTGCAAGAGCGGAAATCTGCAATAGCTCTGATTCAGAAAACTCTGGAACTTCCGGGTCTGGTACTATTTTTCTTACGACCGCAGGTTCTTTTTTCGGATCCAGCATAATCTCTTCTAGAGACGCTTCTGCCGCGTTATCGACCTGTTCTTTGTCAACAAGGATTGCACAAAAAATCTTACTTCTAGCCTCTCTATTTGTAGGCATAATTGACTGCGAATCAGCATCTTCCTCTTGTGCTTCGTTATCTAAAGGTCCAACAGTAAGTTCATCAAATCTAATTGTGTACCCGTATGCACGAAGATTATGCTCTCCTATCCCCTTGAAAGATTTCTCTAGCTTTCCAAACAAATGAAAAATTAGATCGTCCACCAAGAAAGATTCAAAATCTTGAATTATGTTTGATACGTTGCTAAAGTTGTGTAAGTGAGGCATAAGCGGCATGTATCCGCAAACGCTATAAAACTCTCTGGGGGGTACATTTGCTTGATTTTTATTATCGTAAGATACAACCTTTATTTCGTTGCTTTGGCTCGCCATGTTCCACGATAAGAACCCAACTCTCTCTGTGATCTCTTCCTCGGTCGCTCCTGCAAATTCTTTTAACTCTTTGAAGTTACAAGGATTAGCCCAAATAGAGGAATCCTTACCCCACCCAAATAAATTAAGAATTTGACTATCACCTATAGCATTATACAATCCAGAGAATCTGGAGGGCTTTTTTACTATCCTGCCTTTTGTTGAGGCTTCATCTTTCCAAGTTCTGTTTGCCATATTCTTCCTCTAATTTACATAATTCCAATAACTACACAAATATTTTCCGCCCAAAGGAGCAATATAATTTGTCTTAAAGACAGCGTGTTTAGTTTGAAATGCTATTGTTTTTGTACTAAAATCTTGCACCATAGTAAGCATTGCCTTCATGCCTGCTGGGATTACAGTTGGTGGAAGTCCGGGTGAGGGGGCTCCCATATTTCCCACATGCATGTGAGATGCGTAATCTCCAACAAGTTCTAACAAAATAACCTGCAAGTCAGCAATCATTGAAGATAACGATCCGACCATATCATTCATATCAGCCATGGCTTCTACGAGATTTTTTCCCCTGACCATTGGATGAAGCGCATAATCAGCGCCCGAGGTCGTGTTGCCATAAATTAAATTAATTCCGCCCTTTGCTGTATTTTTAAATCCAGCAGAGTTGTTGCGATCAATGTCTGCAATAATTTTAATTCCTTCTCGTGCCACAAGTCTAATTCCGTCAGCCTTTAAGGCAATCGCTGATTTTCCTTCAGGGTTTCCAACACCCCCCGGCTCTAGATTTAGTGCTTCGTCAATAGCACTTTTTTGACTAATATAGATTCTTGCGGCATCGTGTTCAAATGAGGGGTCCACTCTATTAGTAACTTGGACTTCGTTTCCCTCTTCATCAGTCACAGTCACTGTTGAACCAATAGCCGTTCCGGGCTCAATTAAAGCAGCGTGTCTGCCCACAACAAGATCGATCATTGCTGTGCCAGTATGCATAAACTGATCACCATATTGTTTAGGACCTTCAGATTGTGCGTCAGGATGAGCGCCACCTATACGATCTCGACCAAAGACTAGGTAAGCGCCATTTTTTGATCCTTCGTCAGTAGGAAGAACAATTTCACAAGGCATTTTATTAAACCTTGGTATATCTTCTTCAAGAACCCCAAAACCAATTCCACCTACGTTAGCTCTAGATTCAGCAGTAGATTCTGCAAGGTCTTCTCTGCCTTTTTCATCTGCTGGGAAATTTTTAGTATCTGATGCTGATGCCATCTATATTCCTCTCCTTATTTGCTGGGTAGTGATGTATAATCAAGTACACCAGCCTTTAAATAAGAATTTATATTTTTAACTTTTGTATTAGTATACTGTAGCATTTCTGCCGTCGCTGCGGCGTCCGCAGATTGACCTTCTTTTAAAACCGCACTATAAATTCTATCTAGTTCTTTAACTAATTCTTTTTGTATTCTAAGTGTTCTATCAAGCCTTGCAACTGCTGCAATATCGTATTCATCGAATCCCGAGACGCGGCTAGGATCGTAATTAAGAGGATTGTATTCGCCATAATTATCAAAATTAGAAGTGCAAGCAGGAGTTTGAAACCCCGGAGGTTCCCCAAGTGCATAAGCTAATATATTATTCATAATCCAAGAACTCAATACTTTTTGTTCTCTTTTTCTTGTATTTCTACTAGAGGATGAAGGTATTGGCTTCGGTATCAAACCAATTCCTTTTTCATCTTGCTCGGAGAATTTATCATGACCAGAGGTGCCTGTTGAGTTTCTTGCACAGTATGGAATACATGTCCAAACATCCAAAGAAGCATTCTCAGCCGCTACTCTCATCGCTTCAGACATGCCTGATCTGTAATAAAAACCGGGATGAAAAATAGCCTCTCTAATTGTCTTAGCCCTTTTACTTTTGGAAGGCTTGGCGGAAAGAGTGTAAGAGCCGGGATACTCTATTGACGCAGAAGTTTCTTTGAAAGGGTCTGGGGGATAAGATTTACCAGTACTAGTGAGCACAAGTGGACCAACTAATACTCCCGCTTCCATGCCGCTGTTTTTTAAGTGATTTAGCATGGCTTCAAATTGAGTTTGCTTAATATCTATAAATTTAAATTCATCTTCCCCGGCAATATATTCAGCATATTTTTGAAGCTGCGTGTATTCTTTCTTTTCTGCCTTAAGAGGATCATCTCCTCCCCACGCACTATGAGCAATAGATGCAATCGCATCACCATTATAAGCATCGGGAAGAAGCCCAGCCCATCCGGGTATAGCACTTGAGTTCCCTTCAAACCCAGCAATAAAAAACTTTGGAGGAGCAAGTTCATTTTTCAAATCTGGTCTTTTTAAATTTTTAGCTCCGTCTAGAATTTCTGCTCCAGATTGAACTGTTTTTTCAAGCTCTTGAAATTCTATTGCTCCTTGTTTTCCTGAATATAAATTAGAGGTTTGTTCAGGATCGTAGTATGTAGCATCAACATTTCCAACAGCAAGATTTTGAATATGTAGATTCTTGTAAGGTATACGAAGATTTTCTGATCTCATTTTATCAGCAATCTTTGTTACAAGATCTTTATCTAAACCAAATTTTTTTGCAAGCCTTGCGGGACTTCTTTGTTTCGCTGCAACTCTGTCTAGCTCTCTGTATAGTGATTTCATCCTGCTCTTTAAAGATGACGCAAAAGAACTATCTACACCGAGCCTAGTTGGAGAAGATCCAAACATATTGTCACCAACCAATACTATATTTAATGGTAACTTATCAAAGAAAGAAGTTGGCGCAGGAGGAGGATCAAAAATTCTATTTTTAGGCTTAAAAGATTCTTTTGCCATTTGTTCTCGTCTCATCTTAAGACCAGTGCTTTCAACATTGGTAATTCGATCTACATAAAAACCATAAGAATCACCACCAGCTTCGGGGTATCGGCTCGGAAAGGTACATCGGCAGATATCGCCAACTTCTAGTTTTTGTGCGCCAGTGTTTTTAATAACCAAAAATGTGGGATGCAAATCTATAAACTGTTCAGAATGTATATGATTTTGATATTCGTCTGGCTCTGGAATTGAAGAGTGAATAGTTAGATATTTTTCGTAATTGTTTGTAAAAACTCTTCCCTTGAAAGCCATAACTGTCTTCTTCTTGCCAAGTCTTATTTCTGGAGTTACGGCATCCACCCACGACGTTCCTCTTCTTGGCACAGGTATCTCAAAAACTTTTAACACGCGAACAAATACATTGCCGTCCGTGTCGAAAGAATCGATCGATAATTCATCTATTGCTTGCCTTCTTAGGTAATCAAATAGAGACTCGCCATCTTTCATAGTCTTTTTTGACATCTTTACTCAGCTTTCTCCTTTTCAATAATATCAAAAAGATTTTCTCTTTCTTGCTCATTTAGCTTGAAATCACTCGAAGGCGGTGTTCGTCTCGAAAGCATGGTGGCTAATTTTACCAATTGCTCATTTGATCTTTGCAGCGTTTCAACTAACTTTGCCGCAATAGTACCTACCTCTACATGAGTGTAGTCACCATTATTTAATTGAGACTGCAAGTCAGTTAACAAGTCTTCAGTTACCTTTCGATCTGACTCGATATTATCTATAGCCTTTTTAGTCAAGTTTTCAAACGTGCTTTTCATTAGAAAACCTCCTCGTTCCATTTATACTTGAACTTCCTGTAACGCTCTCTCATTTTATTTAAATAATTGACAATTTGCTTAGTGTTTAACCCAGTAAGTTCTCTTAAGTATAAATAAATAGCTTTTTTGTTAAAAATTGGTATGTCATCTGGATTAGATAATAGGATTTGTACTGCCTTTAAAACCTTCTTTTCATTTTCTTTCATGTCATCGGTGTGCCATGAGTCCACCTCTGTCATCAAATGACGCCAGAACTCCCACTCTTCCCTCTTAGACATATACTCGTGATGAACAGAAATGTTTTCTAGTTCATTATCCTTCACGATATCTTCAATTGGAACTTCTTTTTTCTGTCGCTTGCTTTGCTTCTTGGTTTTTTGAATGAACCAGTTTTTTGTGATAACACTAAAATACGAGAATGCTTTGGAGCCTTTGTTGGGGTCATATTTATCGAGAATTGTAGTTAGCCATATTACACACTCTTCTTTTAAACAATCTACGTTTTCCAAATTTGTAAATTTGTAAGTATAAATAATCTTCTCAACCATCTGCTCCAGTGCAGGACCAATATGGTAGCGATACAAAGTATCGCGGCGTTCGCGTGTAGCTGTTGTGTACTCAATAATATAATTTTCGTGCTCTTGAGTAAAATAATGATTCTTTTTACTCTTTCCGCGCTTTCTAGTTTTCCGGGTCATAATCTAGTTGTTCCTCGTCGCTATCGTATACTCTACTGAGGTTTAGCTCTCCTTCTTCCTCAAAATCTTCAAACACCTCAAGAAACTGATTTACTGTAGTCACAGTCTCTTTACCGTGCTCGACCAGCCTTTCAAGGACTGGTTCTCCATAAAACCTCTCCATGTCATGAACGCTCTGAAGGTGTTCAACGTATTCATAAAGAGCATTATCAACCTCATTATAAAGATCTCTCATTAAGATAAATTTTTTCAAACTTTTGTATATCCACCAACCCTGAAGCCCTACAAGACAAAGGAGGGTGAATATTATACTATATTCAATCATCATATTCTCTATTGCTTAATTTACTCTTCTGTTCTTTTAATTCTTCGGCTGCTTTGGCTATCGCCTCATTTGTTAGTTTACCAGCAGAGTTTTTTTGCTTCTTAATATAAGAAGAAAAGCTGGGCACCCTTGTCAGAGAGCCTGAATTTTCACACTGGCTAATCTCTTCACAAGATTTATGTTTTGTTGTTATAGAGTGGGATACATCAAACATACTCTCACAGTCGTTACATCGATACAAATATCTTGGCATATTATCCTCTCCCGTAGTCGTCCTCTAGGCGAACAACATCATCAAGTTCAGGAGTGCTAACCTCCATTAATTTTACATCACCATAAGGAGCACAAAACCTATGCACAGTGCCGGGTGTGACATGAAAACTCTCACCCTCAGAGAGTTTTAAAACAGTACAATTGTCTTGTCTACCAACTTGTAATTCTAAAGCTCCAGAGATAACATATATCGTCTCATCCTTAACTTCATGATATTGTCGTGACAATCGATGACCTTTGTTTATAAAAAGTATTTTTCCCACGTAATAGCTTGTATGAGCAAAAATATCTTCGTATCCCCAAGGCTTTTCAATTCTCTTGCTTCTCATCTATGCTCCTAGTCTGTACCCAAATCATCAAATTTGATTGATGGTGGGTTTGTAATTACAAGCTCATTCGTGTCCATGTCTCTAGAGAAACTCAGGTCTTTCAAAAGATCTGTAATATCTACTTGCTCTAAAATGCATTTTTGCAAAGCCATCATGACAGTTGCCACAGCCTGATTTGATAAACGGACATCTGTCCACTTGTTATTGTTTGTGTCAAAATTAATTTCTTTACTCATTTTCTAACTCCTTTTTTAGATTTTTAAAACAATCATTAATTCCTTCGCTAACAGAAACTTTGACTGTCCATCCTCTTTCTGCTAGAGGTTGTGTGTTTGCACGGGTAAGCATAACGTCTCCGGGTCGCTCATCAATATATTTAAATTGAACATCTGGAAAGTATTGTTGTACAATCTTTTTTACCTCATTCAGAGAAATGTTTGTTCCAGTACCGGCGTCAAATGTTGATCCCTTGAACGGCTTCTCTGAATTCATCGCGAAAATGTTGGCTGCGACAGCATCAGAAACATGAAGCATGTCTCTTCTCTGCTCGCCTGTGCCAGTAATAAAAGGCACCTCATCTTCGCGAATAAATCTCATCCAGTTCGATATAGCTGTGGCGTAAGGTCCTTCTGCTTTTTGATCTTTTGAATAAACATTAAAATACCTTAAAGTAACAGTGTCTACATCATAAAGATCTGAGTATAGTTTAGACTCCATCTCGGATATTAGTTTTTGCAAGCCATACGGACTTGTAGGACCGTCTCCGTTTCCGACGACAGAAGAAGAGCCAGAATAAATCACTCGTTTTGCGCCAACCTTTCGTGCAAAGTTTAAGACATTAGTCGTACACATTACATTGTTCAGCATGGTTTCAACTGGATTCTCTACGCTATATGCAACCCTAGGAATGCAAGCTAAGTGAAAAATATACTCAGGCTTGAAGTTGTAAAAGTGAGGGTGAAATTTTCCATCGGCATCTTCTCGAAGAGCTATATTAATATCTAAACCATCCAACCCTCTATCGTTTGGTTTAATATCAATACCCATGACTTCGTGCCCTTGCTTTTTTAATTCAGCAAATAAGCGCGAACCAATATACCCACGGTGTCCGGTTACAAGACATCTAGCCATTCTTTTTCTCCCTGTTAGATACAGCACCTTCGATATCGTTCCAGTCGTGCGTGCGCCTAACTTCTAAGTTTTTTGTCCAAGCTGCTCTCATGACGGTTGGAAAAACCTCCCGAGAATCAAATAGAGAAATAAATGCATTTAAGTCTTTTGGAAAACACTTACCACCAAAACCTAAAGAACCATCATGACCCGGCACATCTAAATGTGAATTACCGATTCTTCCATCAGTAACAAAGCCATGCATAGCATCGCTCCAATCTACACCAAGAGAGTCTGCGCCTTGTTTCATTTCATTCATAAACGATACCTTCACAGCAAAAAAACAATTTGCCATGTATTTTATAAATTGAGCAGTTGTAACGTCGGTTTGAATAATTTTTTTATATGGAAACCTATCCCTAAACAATTCCTTAACCCTATCTGTTAAATTTTTATTCCCCCCTAGTACAATCCTAGAGGCATTTATAAAGTCTAAATTGGCTGCTCTTTCTGTCAAAAATTCAGGACTATGAATTATATTCAAACTTGTATATTTGTCCTGCAACTTCTCTATTGTTCCCGGCGTTACAGTTGATTTAACAATCAGCACTGGATTCATATGAGCTTTCATTTTTAACTCTATATCTGAAAAGACCTCTTCGATTATCGTTGTGTCGATCTCTCCCCCCAAAGCATCGCTCATGGGTGTTGGAACACAGACAAAAATAAACTCCGAGTCATTCACCACTTCTTCTAGAGTGTGAGTAGACTTTTTTGGGTCCTTATCAAACACCTTTATTTCTGAATGTAATCCAAAACCAGAAACAATAGCAGAGCCAACAAAGCCCCCTCCAATAACACCAACTTTCTTCAACTTCAACCTCAGCTTATTTTGTACAAATTACATTTCTTTGGCGTCTCCCGATTCCAAGTCCAGCCATTTTTTGCTTCGTATTCTTTTTTACAAAATTCTAACAAGTCTTCGTTGAGTTTACATCCACTCTTTATCTTGTTATTATAATATATTCTTCCCATTCTTTCATTCATAACAGGATCGGACCAATTGCTTGGGAGCATCATATCAGTTATAATAACATGTTTTTTTGAGTTTTTTAGCACCAAATCAAAAAGCAACTTATGATCCAGATGACCGTACTCTCCAAATGGGTTGTGCGTAAAGACTGCATCACATCCTTCTTCCATTCTAAGCATTGTTCTGACTATGTGTGATTCCATCTTCCTGATCGGCGACATCGAGTCACCATGAGGAGTTCTTGGATACTCAGCGGGTCGTCGTGTTGGCACCCTGTAAAAACTAGATGGATAATCTAGACACTCGACCTCCATTGTGCCGACGTGATTACATACCTCAAATAGTGCCTCTTTCCTATATTTACACCATTGACGCTCAGGGTTGTAAAAGTCTGATGAACAAATCAAAACCTTTTTCTCAATTTGTTCATCTTGAAAGACAGGCCATCCAAAGATTATCTCATCATCAGGATGAGCCATGACCATTAAAACTTTTTTTATACCGTCCATAATATTACTTTTTCTTTACCCAGAAGTAAAATACTTTTAATGATGGGTTGCTTATCGGTCGAACCATGAAAGACATATCACTGTATAAATGACTATCTTGATAATTCTCTTGCATAAAACTTTGCACATCTTCCAGCTTAATAGTTTGATAATGATGTCTGTCGGGATAGCCATCAAGCAGATACCTATCGGTATCAAAGCTAATATAGCACTCCTTGGAGACTCTAATAATCTCTTTTATTGACTGAAAAACATCCCATCCGTGATCGATTGAATTAAAGCCAAAAACAACATCTAAAAAATTATCCTCAAGAGGTATCTCTTCGCAAGGAGCTTCGATCCACGTTGTGTTTTCAGAGGGGCTAGAAGTCCACTCTAGCTCCTTAAATGAATCTGCATAGATGTCGATTTGATATTTGTCTTCGAGAGCAAATTTGTGCTCAATCATTCCACCAAAAGGACCCCCACATACCTCGCCAATCTTCAATTGTTTATTTTCATATGTTTGCCAACTAAACTCTTTATTCATCATCTTGGCAATATATACAAACTGATTATATTGTTCTTGGCGCTGAATAGGACGCTCAGATTCTGCGCCTTCTGACATCCACCAATCAAGATTTTCTTTTCTTAGCTCCCCTACAGTTGCTCCGTTCGGCAAGAGGAAGTCGTCCCAGTTCTTTTTATTTTTCACAATACTTCTCCACTAGCTCATCCCAATTATTACAGAACACTTCATACTGAATACCGCACTGATTGAGCATGGCAATTGTGTCGTGATAAAGAAACTTATATGATGGTCCGCGTTCTTGTCCCGCAGATAAATCATCAATAAAAAGATCACACTGTCGTTGCATTAAAAACGGAGGCTTGTGTTTTGATCGCTGAACAACATTAATACTTTTATATGGAAACCCATGAAGGTCGAGCCATTCCTTTGTTATATTATAAGCATCAGGAAAATTTCTGGCTGTCAAGAAATGAATGACATATGTTTTAGAAAATTCCTTGACAGCTTCCAGTGCGCCGGGTAATATTTCATCCTTCATAATCTCTTCTCTTGTGAAGGCATTGGGATGAATTGAATTGCCGGGAAATTGTGGCAAAGCCCATTTCTGGATTCTTACCCAGTGGTTGTTGATTGTACTATCGATATCGCAGTATAGATGTTTCATTTTACATATCCTTTTAAGTTAGACATAACTTCATCAAACAAAGTTTCCTTATTTAGCCATTTATTGTAATACATCGGAATCTCTTCTTTCAGGCGCTCCTCGTTGTTAACAAGGAACTTAACTAACTCGGGATAGTAAGGATTGTAAAATGGCTTTGCCCAGTGTGCATAGCCGGTTGAGTATCCCGGCTGGCATTCCAGAAAATACAGATTGCCATCTTGATCTTCAATTGCGTCAACTCCTTGATGGTTTAATCCCAAAGAATGAACAGCCTTGACAATTGTATCATGCTTTTCTTCAACAACAGATTGACATCGCTTCTGATATTTTACAAAGCTCTCTTCCATTTCTGGCTTGAACTTTCCTGTGATTGCAACCCAGTCTGACGCCTCGCTTAAACGAGCGTATCCCGTTACAACCTTGTCACCAGCAACAATAATCCTGTATGACATGTTATACCTTCCGTCCTCTTTTGTTGCGTCAATAAACTCAACAGCAATCATCTTTACAAAAGGATTATTTCTTAAAGCCATGTAATATTGACCCTCTAACATTTTCAAACTATGAAAAAGCTCAAGATCATTGTTGACCAAGTAAGAAGCGTTACCTGAAACCTCGTTATTAAGGCGAATTAAAATAGGATACTCAAAGTCGTGCTCAAAAGAATCTACATCGTCAATAACAATATGTCGAGGGCACTTGACACCGCTGTTTTGCCAAATCGAAAAAGCCCTTTCTTTTGCATGAGAGTTTAAATATCCAGCAGGATCATTGATTGATGGCAAGTCTTTTAGAAGCTCTCTCTGAGAAAGCATATTTTCGTGCTCTGAGGCACTTGTAACATCAGAGTTCGGTCGCCAATTTACAACGGCGTCCTCATCAAGACCAGACAAAATATTTTTTGTCCTATCTAAGTCTCCAACACTCAGGTCAAGAACCTCTCCAAAATGCTTTTCAAGACTTTCTTTTTCAAAGACTCGCCACTGCGTGCCAGAGTTTGTAACATTAATTACCTTCATGTATTAGCTCCAAAGCAAATTTTGTATAATCGTCTATAGGGTGTGAATATGTGAATACCTGATAACAATCTGTGGCGGTATTATTAATCCCATAAAGTTCATACTTCTTTGCTATTGTATCGCTAATGCTAGTTTTTTTAAAGGTTATAACTGGGCACCTATGCTCCCCTATAATATTATCTTCTCCAATAGCACCCACCAACATATCAGACACTATATCTATTTTTTGCCTCAAACCCTGAACGTTTATGTTTTTTACTTTTTCTAAAAGATGTTCAAATAGCGGAGTTGGTGCAGTAGTTAATGTCTGATTATCTTCAGAATATTTTTTGTGAAGTTTCAGATTCAAGTAGGAAAAGCTATCATCCTCCTTGATAGAACTCCAAAAGTCTTTGTGTACTCCTACAATAGATATACCGGGGAACGCTCCAAGCTGCTTATTTGAGCATGTAATGAAGATTGGAGTATTTTCTGGTATTGATAAATAAGGAAAGGAACTAACCGCGTCAACAATGCACCCTTGCCTGTCGAAAAACTCAGAACATGAAGTTTCAAGCTGACAAAACATTTCTATACTATTTGAGCTTTTTGGGATCGCATATTTATTTGACAGTTGTTTCCATCTATCCTTGAATTTGCCCGCAGAGCCCACAATGTCAACTGAGCCGTTATAAGAAGCTATTGTAGCCTCGATTCCAATTGTGCCACTACCTGCAATAAATAAAAAATCATAGTCCTGTAGTTCAAACTTTTGTTTAAATTGCTGTGTTAGTTCAGCGAATACAGATTTGAACTTTTTATCTCGATGGCTATATGATAATTCGTATAATGAGCTTCCAATTGTATTAGGACCGAACATCGAAATACTCCTTTAAGGAGCGATAACACATGTCAAAGTGATTCTCCTTATTTAACCAATTATCATAGTATAAAGGAATTTCTTTGTAAAGATTTTTTTTGTCATTCACAAGCCAGTCAACCAATTCTTTTGGTTTGTACGGGTTCCAAAACGGCGGTGTAGTTCTCGCGGTATTACCACAAAAATAAAAAGGTTGCACTTCTAAAAAATATATCTTGTCATTTTTATCTGCAATTACATCGATCCCAACATGGTGTAGCCCAAGCGTATGCACTGAGCGTACAATTTCATCGTGATTATCTTTTATCAACTTTGCCACGCGCACATTCTGTTCAACAAAAACGTCTTTCTTATCTTCTGTGAACTGCTTTGTAATTGCGAGCCAATCATCGCTAACGCGACCATAACCAGAAACTACCTTGTCCCCAGCAACAGTGATTCTAAAAGAAGTCTTATATCCTCTTTTAATTGAGGTGTCAATAAATTCTACACAAATTCTTTTTGTGTTAATCCTTTTCTTAAATCTGTATGCTTGTTCGACCTTCTCGTAGGCTTCCTCAAGTTCCTTGTCTGAGCTTACAAGATATGTATCTTCTCCCGTCACACCGTCATTAAGTCGAATTAAAAACGGATAATCCATCTTCTTTGATTCTAATTCTTCCCTTGTCTCATATACAAAAGACTTTGGGCTTGAAATATTTTTCTCTGCCCAGACATCAAAACAATCATCTTTGTTGTTCGTATATTTATAACTGCTCATTGGATTGATGATTCTTTTGCCACCATTCGATCTGTATTGTTGTTCCAAAGCTGTACTTTGATAAAACCCCTGCTGTGAAACAGCCTCTGTATTGTGTCGCCAAAAGAGAAAATCTGCCCTAGGATTTGTTGTTTGTTCCCCGAAATATTTTTTAATTGCATCATGTTCATGGGGACGCCAGTAAGAGCCGATTCCAAGTGCTATAAAACTCATTTGTAGCTTGTCTCCCACCATTTCAAAACATTATCGTGACCGACATGTAAAGCCAAAGGATTATCTAAGCCACAGTGTTTTTTACAAACAAGCCAATTGATTGGTAAGCAATAGGGAGACTGCTTGGTCTTCCAAATAGTTCTATATAAGCCTGCCTGACCTCTCGTCGGATTTTCATACTGTTCGTCAATCAGAGCGTCTAAAAATTTTGTTGAACCCTTATCACAAAAGGTTACGCCCATATTATAGGATGTCATATAGTTTGGCATGTCTTGTACAAATTGTTTATCATATGGTTGAACATCTACGCCGATATCCATATCACCAATTGTGCCCTCACGGGTCTTAATAAACATTCTAGGATTTTGCACCATCGAAATGCCATAATTGTAGGCAATCTCAAATCCTTCAAAAAAACCGGGGTGAACAATGTAGATGTCATTGTCCAAATAAAGAGTCACGTCGTAGGGGCTCTCTCTTAGCGATATAAGCCTCCAGAGGCTGCTGTTGCGGTTCTCTTCCCTGTACGGATAAGAGATGCGTTTAAAGGGTCTAAATTTTAAGTTTTTTAAACCTGAAACTGGGAGGCGATTTTGAGGTATATCGTGATAGATTGTTATTGGAATATCTTGATCGTATTGTCTAACAATCTCAATAGACTTTCTCATATGACCAATATCGCGATCGCCTACTACAACATAGGTAATTCCTTTTGTATATTTAATTTTCATATCTATCTTGTCTCAAGTATCTATGGAAAGGTCTTGCCCATGGTAGCATAATTCTTTCTGGTATAGTTTTTGCATAATAATCAGACTTCAAATGAAAAATTCTAATATTCGCTTGGTCTGGATATTTTTCAGGTAACACACAAGAAACCAAATCCTCTGGAAGTTCTAGTATAGAAAGCTCCTTAGACATCTCTGCTACGGTCTTGGACAGAGCAGGGCTTTCGACGTGCTTCATATCTGTATTCTTTCTGAGTTCTTCGAGATTTTCTATCCATCGCCGGATAAAAGAAAGAACGCTCTTAGAAGGATTATTTGCCGCAAAGAAAGAGCCAATGTGTCGAGAGAACCCCTCTCTATCTCTGGCGGTTACTACAATATCACTTTCATCGAATTGTAATAAATCAGCAAACTCCTGAATAAAAATACAATCAGAATCAATCATCACTGTAGGAAGACCGTCTTTAATAAGAGTATCCAGAAGAAATGTTGTTTTAGAATA
>MDSY01096382.1_pt1 | contig 15649 bp, 10 predicted proteins | sample 811131 | NCBI WGS metagenome assembly MDSY01 (sample SAMN05326643, study PRJNA326480) | marine metagenome | isolation source: seawater | place: Atlantic Ocean: South West | collected 2010
AAGAAAAAAAAAAATGTGCACGTTTTTACCCCTTATGAGTTCCTGAATCGCCAATCAGTTAACTCAAGAAAAATAAATAGACCGTCGCTCGAAATCTCAAAAAATCGCAAAAGTTTCAATCTCGTTTCTCATTCGTCGGCGATGGAGATCGTTTTTGACAAGTCGGCATCATCGGACGTCATCGTGTCCGGGTCATATCTCCCACGCGAGGCGCACGGTCTCCACTGGGAGGGGGCCATACGTTGGGCTGTGATGTCGTCTGCGATGTGGGCGGCGGACACGGGCGCTAGGGCGTTGTCCAGCGCCACCGCGGGCCCAAGCGGCTCGCGCGCGACGCACAAATCGCGCGGACCGGTACGCCCATCCGCGAAACTTCGTCGCGGGATTTCCAAGCTCGACACATCCAGAGCCACACCCTCGGTGTCTCTGTCCGTCGCGACAGGGGACACGAGCACTGTGCTCGTGGAAAGTACTGAGGAATCTGTGGATGAGTCTGAGGCCGTGGATGACGAGAAGGAAAAGAACACACAGGGCTCATCATCCAAAGTGTACGTCGACGCCGACCGCGTGGCTGGTCCATCTTTAGCAGATTCCGAGTACGGCGAACACGCGGCGGCGTTCCTTTCCGGTAACTTCCAGCCTTTAACCGAGGAGCTCACCACGGTGGTGGAGTGCGGCGGTGATTTGGATGACGACGACGATTTATCAGACCTAGCCCCGAACGGCAGCTTCTCCGAAGTGTTCGAAGGCTTCGTCGGGAACGACTCCAGTCTTTCCGATTCGCCGGAGCAAATGAGAGTAGTAGGTTCCATCCCGCACGGCTTCCCCGACGGCAAGTTTTCCTACGTCGGCCCGAACCCGAAGTTCGACCGGGAACACTACAAGAAGTGGGGCGACGGCCCGGACCAGCTTGACGTTGGATTCGGAGAGGGGTGGCACCACTGGTTCGAAGGCGACGGGATGGTCTACGCGGTTGATTTTGACGAAGGTGATGGGGATGAGAAAAATAAATCATCATCATCCTCATCGACTCCTCAAAGCTCAAAAAGGCGCTCCATCACGTACCGCAACCGGTACGTGCGCACGAACAGCTGGCACGACGAGTTGAGGGAGGACCAGCGGCTGTTCGCGCCGTTAATGAACGCGAGCGGAAAGTCCTTCCTGCCTCATGCGGTGAGCAATTTCCTTCGAGGTGGCTATTTCCTGAAAGACAGCGCGAACACCGCTCTCGCAAACTACGGAGGAAAGATGTTGGCGTTACAGGACACCATGCCTCCCTGGGAGCTCGATTCCGATTCGCTTGAAACAAAAGGCGCGTGCGATTTCGACGGGCAGCTTCCGTTCTACGTCCCATTCACCGCGCACCCGAAGAAAGCCCCCGACACGGGCAACCTTCACTTCTTTGGGTTCAACCCCGTGTATCCGCCGCACATCTCAATGGGGAGTTTGGATTCGGATTTGAATATGAGCGAAACCAAACCTTTATGGCACAACGCGTTACAAGGCGCTACGTTCATGCACGACTTCTGTGTCACCGCGAAACGCGTTGTGCTATTCGAAGGCTCGATGAACATCCGGCCGACGCGCATGCTTGGTGGGAACCACCCGCTGAAGTACGATCCTACGCAGAACGCCAGATTTGGTCTTGCAACAAGAGACAAAGAAACGGGCGACGCCACTGGTGAAGTCACCTGGATCGACTGTGGGTCGCACCAGATGGTGTACCACTTCATCAACGCGTGGGAGGATTCCGACACGGGGTTTGTGAAGGTAGTGGGGGTACGGGAAGACGGGTTCTTTCACGGTGCTTTAGCGGCGAACGGCACGCGAGAATGGATTCAGAGCGCGTTTGAAAGCGGCGAAGCGGTACCGAGAGTACACGAGTGGGTCATTGACCCTGTGGAAAAAAAAATCGTGTCGCAAAAGTGGCTGTTCGACGACATTGTGGAGGTGCCCCGGATCAACGATGCGTTCGCGGGTGTCAAAAACAAATTCGCGTACGCGGGGCGGGTTCACGAAAGCTCGCTAGCGGACGACGCGCAACTGAAGTTTGATGCGGTGGTTAAGTTTGATCTGTCCACTGGAACCACTGATGTGTATGAGCACGGCATTGGGCGATATGGGATGGAGCAGCAGTTTGTCTCTAGGGAAGGCGCCACCGATGAGGACGACGGGTGGCTCGTGTTGTACGTGCATGATGAGGCCGCTTGTGCAGTGGCTTGCGACGAAAATGCATGCGACAGTGACTCCTCAGACGGTCTTGGTTTGCAAGCGACTCCCCGGGATCTTTGCGACACCGCAGCCACGGGCAGGTCGGAGTGCGTCATACTGAACGCCAAGAATCTTAAATCAGGCCCGGTGTGCCGCATCGCGTTGCCGTCCCGAGTCCCGTACGGCGCGCACGCGCTGTGGACGCCCAAGGCGGATGAAGTGAAGACAACAAAATCTGCAAAAGATGTGGAATCACCCGCCGCCGTCGCCGCCAAACGCGTCATGGAAACCCCCCCTGAACCCAGGATGTTTGCCATCGCGGAAGGCACGCTGGGCGCATTAGCCGGTACTGCGGTGACTGGCATGCTGCGAGGCGCCTCAGGGTTGTTCGTCAACGGGTGGAGGCCGTGGTTGGGCAGCGACGACAAAGACGAATACGCGTTTGTTCGAGGACTAGGCGCCAGGTTCACCGAGTCGCGAAAATTAGGAAAACAAAGGGAAGAACAAGCTTCTCTCGAATCCTCTTCCGGCAAGGTTTTCGGAGACACGATGGATGGCGACGAAAACAGTGCGTTCTCGGTCCCCCCATCGTTACGCCTGTACGAAAGGGAAGGGTGCGGCGGGTCGAAGCGCGTCCGGGAGACGTTGACCATGTTGGATTTAGCGTGTGAAATGCGACCGTGCCCGCTAGGCGCCACGAAGCACAGAAAAGAATTGAAGCTGTTGAGTGATGAGGATAACCCTAGGTTGCCTTACCTTGAAGATGTGAGCACTGGGGTGTGTTTGACGGGTGCTGATGATATTGTCCAGTACCTGTACGAACAGTACCTGGATGGAGAACAGCCATCCCCGCTGGTGCGGGCTGGCTTTTTATCATCCGAAAGAGCGCAAATAGCTGCAGATGCGCGCGGGGCTGCCGACGGGTCAGGACCCAACCCCACCGGCACTTTACGCAAAGGCCCGTCAGGCGCGTACTATACCCGACCGTCGGTAACACCAGAGAAGCCGTTGCAGTTCTGGGCATATGAAGCGTCGCCGTTCTGTTCGCTAGTTCGAGAGACCTTGAGCGAACTTGAAATTCCGTACACGCTTCAGCCGTGCGCACGGGGATCTCCTCGGCGGACGTCGCTGTTTAACCGAACCGGAACGTTCCAAGTGCCGTACCTCGAGGACCCGAACACGGGCGTCCAGATGTTCGAATCCGCGGAGATCATAGCGTATCTGAGAGCCAGCTACCAAGCAACGCCGCCGGTGGAGGAGGAGTAGAGGGAGAGAGCAGAGCGAGCTGTTCTAAGCTGTAACAGTAGGAGCGAAAATGAAAATTGCGAGTTCATCCATTTCTCGTCCTACTTTCACTTGTTTAGTCGATGGATTCTCGTCGTTGTCGTTCCTGGTCACACGCGTGGTGCACCCGTTCCTGTGGTCGAACCGGGCGCGTCTCAGTTGTCTGCGCCGCGGACGCGATGTCTGTGTCGGCATCGCCCGCGGTCGCGACCAAGGTACGCGCGTGTCTTGATATCACAAACTCGTGTGCCAAATCCAACGATGCTCCCGAAACTAACATCCGCGCCCCCCCTCGCTTCCCTTCTTCCCTTCCAACCAACCACACACAGGAGATGTGCTTCACATGTTTCGACGTGTTGCTCGCGCACCTCACCGGGGCGGCAGCGCCCATGCCCACGTACGAAGATCACTTGTGGTAAGACACACTAACCGCGAATGCACCGAAAGCCCGTTGCTTTTATCGCGAAACGAAAAAAAGTCTTCACTCCTCAAAATACAACCTATTGACGTCTTTCTTCCCCTCTACCCTGAATCAGTCCCTTATTCGTGACCTGGGAGCTGTCGCATAACTCAACGCTCCGCGGGTGTATCGGCACACTCGCTCCAAGACACACTGTTGGCGGCGTAGGCGAGTACGCGCTGATGGCGGCAATCAGAGATTCGAGGTTCCGCGCGATTGAAAAAAATGAAATAAAAACGTTAGCGGTTAAGATTTCGCTGCTGCACTCGTACGAAGACGTCGATGACCCGCTGGATTGGGACCTGGATGTGCACGGGATCAGTGTTGAGTTTACTGATCCAAATGGTTATCAAAACTTTTACACTAAATCCACGTACAGCGCTACTTACTTGCCTGGCGTGGCGAAAGAACAGGGGTGGACGAAAAAAGAAACTTTGGCGTCGCTTTCGCAAAAGGCCGGGTTCCGGAGAATGGACATCGAACAGCTTTTGCGATGTTGCAAGGTCACGCGGTACCAGAGCAGCACGGCGAGGGTGACATACACAGAGTACGCGGAAGCGAGGAGGTTGGAGTGATGAACTGTTATGAGTGTAAATCTAATCTACATTGTATTCAAACTAGTCTGTAAAAATACCTATACCATACTGCTATAGAAAAGCCATCATCGCTCGTCGCACCAACCCACTTCTTTTCCTCAGCGAATTCAGCGCGTCTCGCTCCACGCCCCTGAAACTTCTAGGCCCTCCGTTTTGGATGCGTCGGCTGATGAATGCAGCGGTGGCGTGTTCGAACGCCTCATGGGCGTCGTCAAGCATTGACATTCGTTTTTCGTTTTGAATCAATAATTCAGCCTCGGTTGACTCCGCGAACCCGCTCAGCGCGCCACCCGAGTCCGATCGAATCGGTGGAGCTCTTTTCTTCGCCGGCTCCGCGCCGTTGCGCTTCCACACTTGCAAGGAATCCGACGTACCAGGCCAGTTCGGTAGGGGTACATTTCGCGTCAGGTTCCACTCCTCCCGTAGCTTCTCGTGGAACAGCGGGCCGGCAGTAGCAGTATTTGATTGACCATTACTCGAACAAGTCTCGCCCACGTACAACACGGTGTTCCCCCTGTACCCGTTCAGCGCGTCGAGCGCCATGCCAGTCACGTCGGACGGGGTTTTATTATCATTATCTTCAGAAGATGGATGGTCACATCCTTCTTCTCTTGGCGGCCAGCATAGCAACATCGCGGGTACGTTGTTCCCGTCCAGTGACAACCCGCCCGTGTGTGACGTCAACGCGTCAATGTCGCCTCGACGCACGTCCGCAAAGGGTGGGGGATTTTCATTCGAAATACCGTGGTGGCCGTTAACAATTCCGTCATCCACATCATCCACACCATTACTATCCATCGGTACTGCGTCAATTGCATCGACGTGTACGCCCCGTTTGCGCAACAGAGAGGTCCACAGCCCGGTCCCCGCTCCTATTTCGACGACGCCCCGTTGGGAAAAATCCGAAATCACATCCAGCGCTTCCGTGGTCGGCACGGCCCACGAGAAAACGCGGCGGGTCGTGGTGACGTTCGTTTGGGCGTACGCGATTGACAGCGGTGTCAATGGAGGGCCAGGGTGCCGTGATTGATTATGGTTGGAGTACGTATCAGACTCTTCCACTGGGTATTTAGTGCGCTTCCTTTCGCGCACGTACTCGGATTTGCTCAGGCTGAGCAGATCGCGCATCGATTTTATGTACCTTCGCATCAGGTGTTCGTGGTGCTCGTCCATCCCTTCTAAGTTCTCGTCCAGTGACATTTGATATGTATTAACCTGACTTACTTCTGCTTCACTAGCGTCGGCCCCTGCGTCGCGTCCAAACCCACGTCCTTGGAGCCGCTGTTCATGAACGCGCCTCGTCGGACCGCGGCGACGGAGAGATTATCAGGCGATGTCCAAAGCGGGTTCGTCACGGACCCGGTCAGGAGAATGGGCGCGGAGAACGTAACGCACGCGAACGCGGCCAAAAAGCCCGCCGTGACCAGTTTGTTTCCGCTCGCGGGTGGGGCGCCGCGAGGGCGAGACATGCACGGACGACGTGCGAGGAGACAATGAACGAGGATGACGTCGACTTTCTCCCGAAGCAATATTGTTTAGCAACTTTTTATCAGCAGTTCGCTTACTGATGACTTCCTAGTATCGATACAAGCAGTACATGGTTATTTTCAATCGCGCGCTCATCTATATTCGTTCATCGTTACACGTGTTCGTCGGGTTACTCGTGTCGTGTCACCTCGCCGGCATCTCTGAGCATCTTAACAATCGCGCGTGTCCCTTTCCCAGTTTTCCAGTGGCAATGTGCAGCGGCGTGTAGCAGGTAAGCATTGCCTTGTTGACGTCCGCACCCGCTTCGATCAGCGCCCGCACAATCGCATCGTGGCCATTTCGAGCGGCGATGAATAGCGGTGTCCCGCCGTCATCTGTTGCCTTGTTGACGTCTGCGCCCGCCTTGATCAGCGCCCTCATCACCACCTCTTGGCCAGATTGAGCTGCGACGTACAGCGGCGTCGCGCCTTCATCTGTCGTCCTGTTGATGTCCGCACCTGCCTCGATTAGCACCTGCACTACCGCAAAGCGGCCGTCTCCAGCGGCGTTGTACAGCGATCTTCTGCCACCAGGGCCAGGCGCGAGCGCACATATATCTTCATCCATCGGGCACCCGTTCTCGCACGCCCACTTCAGCACCTCGAGCTGCCCGCCGATCGCCGCGGCGTCACACAAGTCTTCGTCAAACGTCATACGACCGCGCCGATGCAAACTCTTCAGCGTGCCTAAGCATCCGCGATGCTCGGCTTCTTTTGGCGAAAGCTCGTTGATTGAACCGTGCTCCCCGATGGCGTCGCGAATCACGTCAGCGAAGGCACGAATTCGCGCGAGATCTGCGGGTGACCGAGTTGTCGAGTAGGAGGGAATGTCCGAGGTGGCTTCTTGCGCGTCGGGCTGATATTTAATAGTCCCGATTCGACCAGACGCGGAAGTACCGGAGCCACGGTCAGTGCACGGAGTTGTGGCTTCGAATCTCGATGGTTCTCGGACGTTACAACGCCCAAATAAAATAACGCCGAAAGTCGACGAAGTATCATTTTCGTTCCCAAAATCAACCCCTACCCCTTCCCTCGCTCGCCCTCCGCACTGCGTCCCTTAAGAACTCCGCCGGCTCCACCGACGGCTCCAAGGCCATGGCCTGGTGAAACAACACCGTGGACGGGGTCATCCCTGGAACTGTGTTGCACTCAATTATTATAACGTCGCCCGAGTTACAATCAACGAACGCATCGACGCGCGCGAAGCCGCTAACGCCCAAAACATTCGCTGCTTTCGAAATTCGGTCCTTAATACCCTGCACAATCTCAGGCTTGATAATTTCTGAAGGAGGAGGCGTGATGTTCACCCCCGTCCCCCCTTGAAACTTCTCCTCCAAGCTCAGAATGTTGCTACTCGATTCCACAACCGTTAAGGAAGGTTCCATCGAGATCATAGATCCGAAATCGCCGTAAACGCCCACCGTGATTTCCACCAATCTAGGATGAGTTCGATTTCCTGAGTTATTAACTTCTCCCGACCCGATACTCTCGATGAACCGCACTGTTTCGTCCCCATTTGCGTCGGTACACACCGTCACCGCGACCGCTTCAACAAACGGCTCCGCTAGAAACTCGAACGTCGTACCGGGTACGGGCATTTCAATCGCGATTGGTTCGGGGCGGGATTTATTGGTCGGAAGGGTGAGCGTTTTGTGACCTCTAGTCACTGCCAACGCGTACGCGCGTAAATCTTCAGCCGACCGCAACCTCGCCACACCAGTACTACACCCGTCCGAGTTGGGCTTGAAACACACACCGGAACCTGAATCGGTTTTTAACTCGGAACATAAAGAAATCCAAAACGACTCCAAATGTTCAGAATCCTTGTCGTGTCTTTTCAACGTCTCGCTCATTTCCCAAGAGGTTACCTTCCGCTTCAAGCACGAGGAAACGCCTTCTATATTTGATTCATTGATAGTGGAACCGGTGAGAAACTTGTCCATGCATACCTTTGACGCGAACGCGGAGGACCCGGTGAATCGCACGTTGTTTTTTTGCAGCAAAGTTTGAAGACTCCCGTCTTCGCCGCACCCGCCGTGCACCGCGTTGAACACGGTTGCTTTTTCGGAAGACCAATTGCTCACTGCCTCGCCTAACGTAGTTGGGGACGCGTCGAAGGAGTCGAGCAACATATCAGCAGTGCGCATGAACCCACCTTGTAATAACTGTTCCTGAATATCCAGACTCATCGCGACCGTACCCTCTTCCTTTTTTGTCTCCGCAGCGAACAAAACTTCCTCAACTGTGTGACGCAAAAGGTTGTCGTACGGCAAACAGAACACGGTGGTGTTTTCCAAAGAAGTAGACTGTTTACGATTAGACGGTTTGCCCATACCAGCATAGCTACTTGGTGCGAGCAACACAGGCGTGACGTCAAACTCCTGTAACCCTCTTAACTTCAGAAACACGTTCACCCCCGAGAGCAACGACACTTGGCGCTCGCTCGTGTCACCGCCGAACAGCACGTACACCTTTTGCTTTGAAGGTTTTGATTCCATAGTATTACTACTAGTCTGTATTTTACTCATATGTACGCCTTCTCGTGTACACGCGTTCGCGAGGATGCCTTGTAGGACCTGCTTGTGACTCAGCCCCACCTGCGCGGCTTGCAGGAACAGAAACGAAGTCTGCTCCATGCCGGACACGACGTTTACGTCCGTGAAGATTGGCTGGTTTTTATTTTTCGATTTTTCGAAATCTTTCGGCCATTCAATCGCGTCGTCGTTCTCCTCGTAGAAGAACCCATCCAGCCGCGCGAAATCCCGAAGCCCTAGGGTTTTGAAACAGGCAACCGCTTCGCGGCGCACATTTTGCAACCCGTGTGTTCCGAACCTCGCCGGGGCATGGTACACGACCTGCGACGTCGGCAGGTACTTGCGGCGGAAGTTGAACACTTTCGAGGAGGAGTTTTTAGAGCTTTTAGAGTTGTCTCCATCATCTCCATCCTCACCCCCCAGCACTTCTATTTCCGTCGGCGTCAGCGCGACTGGTCCTTCGTTCGTCTCAACCACCACCACAGTGAACTCCTTGCCGGAGTTGGCGTGGAGCTCGATGAGAACGGTTTCATTATTGTCTTTCAGTAACTCGGTCGCTTTATCCAAAGCGTCATCTACGCCGATCGCGATTGAAACGCCCAAACTGGACCCGCCCCGCGTGGGCTTCACCACTACTTTTGAAGAGTCAGGATCGAGCCCCCGGGAGTTGAACCAGTGGAAGATTTTGGTTCGTGCGGCAGAAGATGTCGACGTACCACTTGGTGTGGTGCTACGCAAGGCGTTATCAGTCTCAAAAATAGCTTCATCAGCCTCAAAGCACTCATCATAACTCAACATTTCCGCGAACAAAACTGGAAACCCGTTTTTAAATAGTTTTCGCGCGCATAAAAATTTATCAAACGCGACGGATGCGGATTCGGACGACGCACCGACGAAGGGTACTTTGTTTCGTTCCAGAATTTTCTGTAGCTCGCCGTCCTCGCCAAATGCGCCGTGGATCGCGGGGAACACTATAGCGGATTGATTGTATAGGTGTTTTGCTAATGACTCTGGATCTGCGAAAGTTGTTTGATTCAATTTCTGATTGGATTCTGAAACGTTCCGTCCAAGCTTGAAGTCAAAGTCGCTGGGTGTGTTTGAGTACATCTGTTTCGCGTCCACTTGGAACGCGCGTAGGTTGCGGTCTAAATAGAAGCACTGTACGTCGATTCCAGGGCCTCGCAGGTGGTCCAGCACCGAACGCGCGGAGTTCAAAGAGATGCCGCGCTCGGCGCTGGGGCCGCCGCAAAGCACGGCGACGACGGTTTTGTGGGAACCATCGTCGCTCTTCGAACCAACATCCATATCGTAGGCACCCTCACTTGCACCTTGTACTGCAACTCCACGCGATCGCCGGTCCAATGCGGACCAGCGCACGTCGCCGCGTGATCGCCCGTGGGGTAGCCGGCCGCGGCCGCGAGGCGTCGCCGGCGCCGGCACCGGCACCGGGGCGCCGCAAAGCGCTGCCATCAATGACAGGAACCAACAACGATCTGACGAGTTGGAAAATATTTGTTTTTCGCGAACGAAAACTTGTCCTCCCCACACTTCCACCGCCTTACGGCATCGCGTGTGGTGATGAGCGAGGACCCGCGTCGCGGGTTCGGGTTCGCGAGCGGCAGCGTCGGCGGCGCAGATGGCCCTTTCGGTGCGGGCCCCAGCGCACCCACATCGACGAACCCAACCTCAAACGCAAACACGAGCGTCAGTCTGGTTGGAAACGTTAATCAACCATCGGGTCAATCGAACACTCGAATCCAACCCCAGCAACCCCTAACCCTGGGCAACACGGTTTTGGTGAGCAAATCCCAGAACGGCAACCCTTTGTTGCGCCACATACGGAACGTTCGGTGGCAATTCGCCGACGTGGTGCCTGATTTCGTGCTGAACTCCGAGGCGTGTGTTTTGTTCATTTCGCTGCGGTACCACTTGTTGCATCCAACCTATTTACCGGCGAAGATTGCGGTGCTGCAGCGGGGGTTCAGGTTACGAGTCGTGCTGTGCCAAGTGGACACCGAGGACGTGGTGAAACCTTTAGGCGAGGTGAACAAAACTGCCGCGATGGGCAATTGCTCACTGCTATGCGCGTGGTCTCCGGAGGAGGCGGGGCGGTACATTGAGACGTTAAAAGCGTTTGAAAAGAAAGCGCCGGATATAATCAAGGAACGCGTGGAGACAGATTACGTGGGACGGTTGAACGGGGTGTTGACGTCTATCAGGGGTGTTAACAAAACGGATGCCACGTCGTTGGGGGCTAATTTTGGGTCGCTCGCGGGGGTATTACGTGCGTCAGAGAGTGAATTAGCCGCGACTCCGGGACTCGGCCCGACGAAGGTGCGGCGAATAAAAGACGCCTTCCACGCGCCGTTCCGACGCCGGCAAGTTGTGACCGCGTCGCCGACGTTACCCGCAACAGAGACCACACACGCGCTTCCCCCGCCCGCTCCGTGAGAAATATGATTAGCACAGGTATCGCTAGGTATAGAAGTAGCCGGTTTTAGTCCGAAGCAGTCTGAGTATTCGTGTAGGTTTTACAAGTGCGTCGTCAAGCTTTGTTTCACGTCAAACTCTTCTCTTCAGTGCCTTCTCCCCTTTCTCCCCTTCCGCCCCTTGGGTCCGTGCGACCGAGGCGCGGGTTCCGGGCGACGCGAGGTTTGTTGAGACTCATACCCGCTGGATTGTTGCGAATAGTGTTCGTTGTTATAGCTCTGCAAAACGCCATGCGCCTGCATCAGGTCTTCTAGGTACTTTGACCGTTCTTTCTCGGCCCCGATCTTTTCATAAGCCGTCTTCACCCGGTCAAACGCTTCGTTGCAGTGCTTCGCGTTCGGGTTCTTATCGGGGTGCGTTGAGACTATTTTCTTTCGGTACGATATTTTTATCTCGCTGTCGTCCGCAGTGACTGGCACCTCTAACACTGAAAAAAATTCAGTGCACAGCAAGACTCGCTTCACCTCCCCTTCGGCGTCGGGGTAATCTTTCGCTTGCAGGATTGGCGAGTTCGGATCGCTTCCCAGCACTCTTTCTTCCGCCTGCGCTCGTGCTACTCCAGCCAAAGCTAGCAGTGCCAAAAATCCCCAAGCAACGAGAATTATCAGCCCAAAAACACCCTTGACGTACCAAGGGAGCCACCCGTTCCTCACGGCGAGCTCAAACACCAAAAAGAACGCGCAGTTGATCCAGAATGCTAAAGCTGTAACTGCGCACACAAACGTGGTCAACAAGCACGCCGCGACTCCCCACCACCCTCCGTTCGCGCAGTACAGCAAAAGAAAGTGCGGCCACAACACTTGCGCCCAAATAACTTTTCGCTGGGTGATTATACCGATCATACTAGGTATGGTGCCCCACCACTGCGGGCGCCACAATGTGTGGTAGACGAAGCTTTTTGTGTAGTTTATCGTTCCGACGGCGAATGTAATGACGTAGTTTTCAAACACAGACTTTAACACTGATTTGAGAACGATCGCCACGATGGCGGCGATGAGTAGCGATACCGCTCCAAACGCCCCTACCAGCATCGCGCGTTTCGGGTGCCCCCTAGTCAACACCTCACGGATCATATCCGCGACGTTGTCCCGTCCCGCGAGCTCGAACGCCAAAGGTAACACGTTCAGAAGCACACCATCTGAGAACATGGACTCCACCTTCACCAAAGGCGCCAACAACAAAGACCAGACCCACCGAAAAGGCTCCCCGGGGTCTATCGCAGGGCCCTGCCGTTCCACGAACACGTACCCCTCATCCGACGAACCGGGCTTCGTCCCAGAGGACGATGCGCTGTTCCCGCTCGAAGCGCGGCGTCCGTCACTCATCACCGCGCGCCTGCACGAGTGGCGGTGAGATTACCGATTATTGGTGCTTCCCATGATGACTTGAGAATGAATAACAAATCGTGATGACAAGACCCGCAGTCACCTCAGACGCGCTTGACCTCGGGAGATGGCGTCTAACCGCTAACGGCGCCGAGCCACATGGGGCTCGGCAAGGGTCGGGTCGCCCCCGACGAGTCGTCCGTTCCACATAATCATCCCCCGTCGTGGACGTTGACGCTCGGCGAAACGCTCATCACTTTAGTGCCCGATAAGAACAATCCATCTCGCAACAATCAATCCGATGATGAGTTCGGCCTCGTGGTCCAACGCGAGGGGGGCGGACAGCTGAAGGTGGAGCCACAGGCGACCATCGAAACACTGCTGACAAATAGTACCTGTACACGCAAGACGCGCACTGTGTTCGGGTGCGCGGGAGGCATCCGCACGCCTTCCGGGTTACATCTTTTGTTAATTTCCAAATGTAAAGCAATGGGCACTATAAAAGGCACGCACGTGTTCCGAGCCGCCGGTTTTGTCATAGTTACTTGTGGTGATACGAAGAATACGAAGAATGATTCTAAGACTGGTACGCATACCAAGAAGCTGTCACCTCAAAACGCAACCGACGAACGACAACAGTTAAAATACATCAAAACCTTTCTGCGCCGATCTGCAGGACGGCGATTGTTTTTCTCGGGCGATGTGTTATCGGTCGACGCGACGCGAAGCTTTTCCCGAAGAAAACAATCATCAATTGTTTCGGATACTAATTATTGGTCAAAGTGCGATACGGCCTTCCTGTGGAATGAAGGGGTGGGTACCGTGTTTCTTGATGCTTTCGCCGAGGATAAAAATAATAAAAATAAAGCATCCGAGTTCCTCGTCCCTTTAGCGAACGGGTCGTTTGGTTTCGCCGAGTTCACCGTGATGAATAAAGGCAATAAAAATATGAACGCAACGGCTCGCGTTTCCTTGATTGCCCGGGTTTCCACCCGACGCGTTGGGATCAGGCACCACTGCCGAGGCGCGAATTTAAACGGGGACGTGGCTAACTTTGTGGAAACCGAACAGGTTGTTGAGGTTGGTGAGGGTGGGGATGGGGATGAGGTGGATGCTGGTGAGGATGATGCTCAAAAAAACGATGCTCAAAAAAATAAGCCTCCTTCGTTCCTCAGCTCGTTCGTTTGTCTCCGCGGCTCCGTCCCGACGCGCTGGGCGCAGCCCCTGAGGGATTTGTTCTGGAAGTTTCCCCTAGAGGTTTTAGGGTCTGATGGTGGAGACGACGGTGGTGGTATAAGTGCTACTGATACTGACACCACTAAAGCGCACCTCACTAGTTTAAATAAACAGTACGGCCCCGTGGTGTGTTTGGATTTGTTGAAGAAGACGGAAAAAAACAAAGAGTCGCATTTGGGAACGTGTTTTGAGACCGCCGTCGCGGAATCGAAAACTCAAACGAAATACGTACCGTACGACCTGGGCGCTGAGATTTGTAAATCTGGAGACACACACGCACTTGATGGGTTACGGAAACTAACGCAGAAGGACCTGGAGGGACACGGGTTTTGGGTCGATGAGAGTTCATTAGATGACAATCAAAACTCAAAAAACCAAACCTGTGAAAGAAAGCAATCTGGAATATTCCGCGTCAACTGCAAGGACTGCCTTGACCGGACTAACGGGGCGCAGACTGTGTTGGGGAGGTGGGCGGTTACGAAGCAGTTACATGTGATGGGCTTCGAAGCGGCAGGTGATAAAAATAAGATAAAAAACATACACCGACGGTTGTGGATGCGTCACGGCGACGACATCGCGAGCCTATACGCTCGGTCATCCGCGCTGCGCAGGGACGTCACTATGTTCGGCAAGCGGACGTTCGTGGGGCTTTTCTGGGACTTGAAAATAGCGTTGAGCAGATACAGGCAAAGCAAATTCTCCGACGGGTATAGCCAGGATGCGATTCGGTTCTTTCTGAATGGGGGGAGGGTTGAGAAGGAGAGGACAAAAGTTTCATGTGACGAGAGTGACAAAATAATTCACTCCAAAAGAAAAAGCGCCGGCTGCTTCGGCTCGTGTTTGAACCAGCCAAAGTTGGTCCACGACGACGATACGTGGGCGCTTGAAACAGTGTATACACCGAAAAGTAACACCTCTAGAAAAGTAACTCCCGCACCAGCGACGTGTGCGGAGCAATAGGAGTAGTAGACCTATAGTAAGACCGGGTAGATGCCAGTCTTAATTTATTTTTAGATGATTTAGGCATAAAAACAGTCCGCGACCCTCCACTCTACGTGTTTCAGTCCACGTCGTGTCCATCACACCCCCTACGTATCAACACTACAATTACGCACGTTGTTCCTTCGCCTTTTTCTCCATGCGCTTCAGGAGGTCACCCATTTCCTCGCGCTTGCGCTTGCCGCGACCATGCGTGCCGAGCTGTTGGGGTAAATTACAGAGAGAGAGAGAGAGAGAGAGAGATCGGGTCAGTAAAGGGGACTTGGGGCATGAGAGAGGCGCGAGGCGAGGTCTTATGGACGCGACGCGTGCGGTACATCGCACATCATAGACACTGTTGCGTGTGTGTTGACACAGACACACTCCCGCGCACGTCGGATGGAGGGACGGACCGCGGCGCATCGTTGGGAGGAGGATTGGTCCATGCTGCGACTCGCATACGAAACCCTAGAAAGCCGTAATCGCACGTACCTTGCGCTTGGCGAGCTTGAGCGCGCGCTTGTCCCTGCCAACCTTAAGCAATTCCATGAGGCGCTTCTCGTAGGGAGCGCTGCCGACGACGTCGCGAATCAGCTCGCGGATGTTCTTCACGCGAGCTCCGAGTTTCTGTTGGTTTATGGGGATGGGATGACGGAGTCAGTGATGTGCTTCAATGGGAAACCCCGAAAGATGGCGCGACGGAAAGCGCCGGTTTCGGCAACGTACCCCCTTGCGCTGAGCCGGGCGAGGCGCGAGCGTGCGCTTCGCGATGATGTGCCCCTTCTTAAGTCCAACGGCGATTTCAGCCATGGTGCTTGTGCTGTGTGTAAAGGGCTGGTGGAGGCGCGAAGCCGGCATCTTGTAGAGAGAAATCTTTGGTCGCTCTCGAACTCGGTTCGCCAGTCAGCAAAACCATTCTAACCGAAATGCTCATACGCAACTTTGGTAAATTGTTCGATTCATCGAGCAATTAGTCTCCAAAAGAGTAACGCAGAATTTTGATCTCCCA